>Ga0214542_1009082_pt1 | contig 15804 bp, 13 predicted proteins | sample CNSS1metaG_FD_160096 | JGI IMG/M metagenome (GOLD analysis project Ga0214542, IMG submission 160096) | Root nodule microbial communities from cowpea collected in UCLA plant growth center, Los Angeles, California, USA - CNSS1 | ecosystem: Host-associated > Plants > Roots > Nodule | place: USA... | reverse complement strand
AGCATTGCTTTCTTACTCCTAATTAACCTACAAAGCAAATAAACATAGATTAGCATGTTGGCTTAAGTCAAGTCAACTATAGTCAACAAGTCAAACCTAGTCAAAGGTCAACAAGTCAACTAAAGTTGATTCAACTAAGTCAACTTAGGGAATCAAAAATAACAAACACAAATGAAAGGGATGAAGGATTTGTGAACTTCCTTTCTAAACATGCTTAGTCTTCTTAAGCATGTGCCTCCATCCTTGGTTGGGGTCAATCCTTCATCACCTGTTGCAGCAACCTTTCTTCTTTTTCTGCAACCATGTCAACAAAGATAACCACTAAAAACTTATTTGCATCATTCACATCAGCAAACTTGATGTGTGGAGTGTGTGGCTTCAACTCAAGTTGAGTGTCATCAGATGCATTCAGATGGTTAAGAGGATCATCAGTAATCCTCATAATCTCACCTTGTGAGCATGAATTTGGACCTGAAGTAGTTGAATATGATGCTTCATCATTAACCAAGTCAATTGCAATAGTAGATGCTTCAACTGCATCTTCGAATATCGTTGGCTCTTCAAGTACACTTGGTTCCTCTATTGTATTATCCTCACAACTTTGCTCTTAAAAATTATCATTTATACTCATATCATCATCAACAAATAAAACTTTATATTCACATTGAGCATTATCAACATATCCATCAGTAGATATGTTAGTGTGAGAATCTTTAATTTCTTCAGCAACTTCAGCAACATCCTTAATATGTCCATTAGTAGACATATTACTATGACAATCATTATATCCATCAGTAGATATATCAATGTGATGTGATTTCGCTATTGGTTGTTTAGACTGATTATGCAAGCTTTGTGTGGCGGCATTCATCATATTTTTTTGATTTGTCTTATTCATTTTCATCATTTCAATCATCATATCTTCCAAAGTGACTTTTCTAACTGTATCATTCACTAGCTGATTCAAATCTTCAGACATTTGTTCAACTCTGATGGCCAACTTCAAAAGCATATCTTTGATTTCATGACGAAATGCGTTAAAATCTGGATTTTTAGGAAATCTCTGATGGGGTTGAAGGGTGGTATTAACAGTTACAAGTGATTCTATGAAGTTGTTCTTACTTGCATCCCTCAACATATCATACAGTATTTTCTTATTTTCATACCACACTTGGTCAATATTTCTGCATCGTTGATCAACTTGTAACCTTTCATCCATGGCCTCTAATTTCTCTATCACTTCACCCATTAATATCATAACTTCTTTATAGGATGGTCCATTGGTTGTTGCAACTTGTTGTGATGGTGCATGTTGTTATTGTTGAGAACCAAATGGAACATATGATGGCTGAAGTGAATACACATAATATGGTTGTTACTCATGGTATGGTGGTTGTTGCTCATATCCCAAAAAAGATGATCTAGGATATAGATCATTAAATTGTCGTAAAGTTAACCCACTTATATCAGGTGCAAAAGTAGGTGTGACAATTTGATGTGATCCCATTAAGTCTCATAGCTTGGGCCATTGGCTAGGCCCATTCTTTTTAATTTCTTTTATTTTCTTTATTTCTTTTATTAAATAAATGTTTGTCTAAATTGGGTATTTTTATCAAATGCAGCCCATGTCTACAACTTGTCCCATGAGTGGGCCAATCAAATAATTAGCATAAAGCCCAATATCTACGTGTGCTTGTGGGAGAAGCGCTGCTACAACATATTGGGCTTCCAACCCAATTTCTTCTAGCGTTTGCAATCCACATTATGGATCTGTTTGTGGCCAAGAGTGATTCAAGGCATCATGCGCTATTCTCTTTTATTGGGCCTGCACTAAAATTGCTTCTACCACCACAATCCTCTTGCAAAACCAACATAACTCATTTATTGGGCCTGAACCACGCAGCTCTTCTCTTCCCACATTTCATTATGCAGCCATGCAAGGGTCTAGTGTAACACAAAGACTGATAGGGTTCTTCATCTTTCACGCTTGCCAACCCTCAACATCTTGTTAGGGTTTTCTTTGCTTCCACATGCGTTCCACTTTCCTTTGCTAGGTTACCAAATCACGTCGCTATTAGGATCACTTGAACTATTCATTCACGCTAGTTCGCTTGCCTCATGCGTCCACCCTAGGGTTTGTTAGCATTTATGTCTTTCCTTTCTCTCGCCGTTAGGTTGAATATGTTAGACGGCGTTTCTTTGTTTTGTTCTTCCGGTTTCCTTCCTCTATAAAAGGCAAGCCATTCCTTTGTAACAATTTAGCTTTTGATGAATGATATTTCCGGTAAAGATCACTCCCACCATTCATCAGCTCACTCTAAACCCTAGATTAGGTTTTAGCCTCTTAGGGTTTACCAAACCAGTGAGATCCGAGCTTAAACACCATAACCGATTATTTCCGCTGTGTTTCCCTCACTTTCCACGAGATTCAATCGGTGGAACGTCGATTTGAGAGCTTTTTCGGCGAGTACCGTGACGGAGGAGCCTCATCAAGTGGTATTCAGAGCCACTCAGTTCTCGGATGTCTTCAAAGCTAAGTATTCGAGCCTTATCTCTACTGTTTTTCTCTTTATATGTTCGATTTTGTCTTGTTCGTGATTATTTGAGTCTGATTTTCTATTGATTTTGTGCTCTTGATGTTTTTCTTACTGAAATTGATTCAAGTTTGCTTGTTCTGATTTGTATGAATCAATACTATGATGAAATGTCTAGATTGTTGAATCTGTCGTTCCAATGCATGTCAAGTAGGTTTAATTTCAGTTTTGATTACCTAACTTTTAATTTTATAATCTCGTGTTTTGTCTTTGGTTTTGTTTAATTTCGTTTCTATGTTCTCAATTCCATAAAAGTAGTATGTATGTGTTATTTTCTTCTGTTAGCCGAACTGTCATGTGTTGCTGATTAGTTTTTGAGTTTTGTTGAGTTCCTTAATTGTTATTAGATCATTAGCAATTGTTCTGCAGTGCATATTGATATTGTTCCTGTGTAATTCTGCTAAAATTACTACCGGATTCCTTGTTCTGTTTTCTGAAATCAAGTTAATGTCCAAATGCATCTGTGCTTCATTGATTCGTATCTTCATGTTCGTGATCGAGATGTATATGTTTGGCCAATGATGCTTGTCGATTGAACCAAGTTTTTTTTTTTGGTTTTGCTGCTTCAAGTTTTGTTATTGATTGTTGTGGTTGTGTCTATTGGTTAAACTCACATACACTTTGCTTATCCAGTGTTGGTTTAGTTGTTCATGTTTCTAACTATATGCAAATGTTGATTTGGCCATGGGCGTATATGTTGTTGGAAGCAATCTATTATTAGTGAAACTGGATTCATTCTTGTGTTGATTTTAAAGCCAGTACCATGTTTTCACTCCAGCTTTTGCCATATCAGTTCCCTTGAGACAATATACTATGGTGTTCTGTTTTGCTGAATCAGGTGTTTCTAATATTTCTCCATTTATCTAAGGTTGATTTTCATTGATTACACTAATTTACAACAGTTTCCTAAGTCGTAGATTTTTTTGTGCTTGTCTGAACTGAATATTGTTGTTGGTTAGCATATTGCTATTGTGTACTCCTCGGTTATATCATGTTGTGCAATAATGAGTCTTGAGCATTCTGTTTTTGATGTCTGATTCATCTGTGTGAATTCTGCTACATCCAATTGAGTTCTTTTTGCGGAGTCGTTTATGTGCATTAGTTCAGTTTCATACACATGTATCAGTTATAATTGAACCTACAACATTCTGCGTTGTGCATTTTGTTTTGGCTTCTTCTGTTTTATCATATTTTAAGTTTTCATCCCGCATTGTTTCATGTTGATTTTATTTGGCACTATCAACTTGCTTGACTCCAGCTGTTGCTTTACTCTATTGCTTCTAGTAAACGTCGGTGTTTTCTTTGACTGAAAATCTGTGTTTGTTTCTTTTGAGGTTCTGTTATGAGCTGTCTTGGCCAAGTCTTTGTTCTGCAGTTTCTGATTGTTACAGTTTCACTACACTATTTGGAGTCATCATTTACTTGTTGTGTTTTTCCAATTTTTTTTAGTTGAATCAATTTTGCAATCTGTCATATGCCATTAACCATTTGAATGGAATTGGAAAACTGCCATTGAAGTGAACTGTGCTTTAAAAGATTAGTTGCATATGTGATCTATGTGCGTTGAAAAGAAAATCTATGGATAAGAATATGATGTGAAAATCTGCATTGATAGATAATGTTTGACTCATTTGAGTGAAAAGAAAGAGTGAATAAAAAAAACACAGTTCACAACTTAGTATTGACCATTCATTTCCAATACAATGTGCATGTGCTTTTGATTCAACTTGTTTGAGTCTTGTTTGATTTTAGTTTTGTTCATCATATTCTAGATACATTCCTTAGGTTCCTTTTGTGTGCCTTCTTTATTGGTTAGCTTGTTTTCTTGCTTGTCTTTATTGGCTTTCCATTGAGTTTGTCATTAAATCCATCACTTGATGTTGTCCTTGCCTAAAATTTGAACTTTTATTGTTTTCTGCTTTTTACTCTCAAAAGTGGCTGACTGCTCATTTGCTCTTGGTTCATTTGGCTTGACACTCACTATTTTTGGTAGCCTTGTAGGTGCTAACCTTTCTGAAAGGTGCAGCTGTGGTGAGGAAAAACAAATTAAGTGGACACCGAGAGGAAAAAGAAGTGAGCTGGGACCTTCTAGGAGGAGTGCAAACACTTGAGGGTGACATATTTGGAGGCTGAACCGAAAACTTGAGAGATATAGCTTAGTTATTTTATTTTGTATTGCTGTTTTCATGTCACGGTACTTTGGGGTTGTAAATTTTCTTTTCAGATTTCGGTTTTCTCCTTTTATTTGGCTTAGGTGGGAAAATGCTTTAGCGCAATCCCATCCTTAGCATTTAATTGTAATAGTTTTTTGAACGTGTAGTGTGAGATTCAAGGGGTTCCAAAGGTCACTTGCATTTTCACTTAGGCTTTTCGTCTAGTTTATGTTTTCAGTCTTTATGTTTTATGTTTTCAGTGTCCAGGTTTGTGTGATTTGTATGATTGTTTCTATGTTTTAGGTCACCGTGATATCTAGGTGTAATGCGTTTCTCACATAGTTGACCTTCTTTTGGTCTTTAAGTTTTCACTTTGTTCACACACTTTGTCCAATTGTTTTTCACACAATCTGTTTTCATTTGTATTTTTATTGAAAATTTTTGTGAAAGAAATTTAGAGATCTCTGGCTAGGAAAGGCTTGGTTTCTAAGTTTGTCCATGAGACTCACCTCCCTTTCTTGGGAGTATCTCTAGAAATCTTTTCCATTATTTTCTCTTTAGAAATTCATCAACTTCTTTGTGAAAAAAAATTGTTTTGCCAAAAGTGTTTCAAAATGAGTTTTTCTTCTTCTAGCCGTATGCATGTAGATAGGCATAGTAGTGTGCATTTAGGTAGGCATAGTAGTCATGAGTTGCATCATCCCATTCATAGTGACATTCCTTTCTTTGGCGAGGATATAAGACCAATATCATTTAGAGATTGGATGTGGGATACAGAGAAATTAGTGCAATCCTTGTTTAGTAAATATAGTCAAATAGACATTCTTAGGCATGTTACATCTAGGTTTGTAGGACGTGCATTTGATTGGTGGCAAGAGAGGCAGTTTAATGTGAAAAAGGGGGAGAAAATCATGCATCAATACGTTTTATGAATTAAAAACATGCATATGGACACATTTCATTCCCCCTTCATTTAGGATCACAAAAGAGCAGCAAGCTAGGATAGAAGACTTCATTGACATTGGGGATGCATTCATCCAAAACATTGCTAAGTTTTCTAGACTAGAAAAGGATTTTAAGCACAATTTGGACTTGGTCTTGAGTGAACAAAGAAAGAGAGAGAAATATAAAAGAGAGCAAGCAAAGCTTGAAAAGCTTAGAGAGTATGAACAGAAGAGAGAAAAAGAACAATTCGAGAAGCTTTGTGTTCAAAAAGAACAAGAGGAAAAAGAGATAAAAGAGAGGAAGAAAAGACTAAAGAGGAAAGTCTAAGAAAAGCCAAAGAAGAGAATGAGATAAAAGAGTTTGAGGAAAGAGAGAAAATAAGACAAGATAGTGAGCTTGAAAACCAATCACAGGTGGTAGAGTTAGAGAGCATTTCAAAAGAAAAACAGGAACTGAGTGTTAGGGATTTGGTGATCAATCCTTCACCGATTCCTTTCATGAAGATCCAATTTTCAAAGGGAATTCTCCCATCTTTGAACTCTTCTTACTTTGTCATTAAATCTTTTGTTTTGTTTCCTTCTCAAACTTTTTGTTCACCATCTCATTTCCTTATTTCATCCTCTTTAATATCTTGTGTCAAAACACACTTTTTGTATAACACTCTTTTTGTAAAGTGGGCCCAATACCATCTTTTTCAATCTTTCAAAGCCCATTTTCACGAATTTCTCAATTAATTTTACTGCATGGTCATTACAATCTCATTATACTTTTGTTTGATGATTATTGCTGATATGTTTTTGATCCTGGTGGAACTCTAACTTTGGTTGCTGAGGGCTTTTAATAACCCTCTAGATCTGAGGACAAATCCACTTCAAGGGGGAAGGGATGATGTGATCCCATTAAGGCTCAGAGCTTGGGCCATTGGCTAGGCCCATTCTTTTTAATTTCTTTTATTTTCTTTATTTCTTTTATTAAATAAATGTTTGTCTAAATTGGATATTTTTATCAAATGCAGCCCATGTCTACAACTTGTCCCATGGGTGGGGGCCAATAAAATAATAAGCCTAAAGCCCGATTTCTATGTGTGCTTGTGGGAGAAGCGCTGCTACAACGTATTGAGCTTCCAGCCCAATTTCTTCCAGCGTTTGCAACCCACATTATGGATCTGTCTGTGGCCAAGAGTGATTCAAGGCATCATGCGCTATTCTCTTTTATTGGGCCTGCACTGAAATTGCTTCTACCACCACAATCCTTTTGCAGCCAACATCACTCATTTATTGGGCCTGAACCGCGCAGCTCTTCTCTCCCTATATTTCATTATGCAGCCACGCAAGGGTCCAGTGTAACATAAAGACTGATAAGGTTCTTCATCTTTCACGTGTGCCAACCCTCAACATCTTGTTAGGGTTTTCTTTGCTTCCACCCGCATTGCACTTTCCTTTGCTAGGTTTCCAAATCACGCCGCTGTTAGGATCACGTGAACTCTTCATTCACGCTAGTTCGCTTGCCTCATGCGTCCACCCTAGGGTTGTTAGGATTTATGTCTTTCCTTTCTCTCACTGTTAGGTTGAATATGTTAGACGAAATTTCTTTGTTTTGTTTTTCCGGTTGCCTTCCTCTATAAAAGGCAAGCCATTCCTTTGTAACAATTTAGCTTTTGATGAATGATATTTCTGGTAGAAATCACTCCTACCGTTCATCAGCTCACCCTAAACCCTAGATTAGGTTTCAGCCTCTTAGGGTTTATCAAACCAGTGAGATCCGAGCTTAAACACCATAACCGATTATTTCTGTTGCGTTTGCCTCGCTTTCCGTGAGATTCAATCGGTGCCGATTCAAGAGCTTTTCTGGCGAGTACCGCGATGGAGGAGCCTCATCACAATTTGTTGTTAATACTCATATGAATCACGTGCTTGCTGTGGATAGTAATCATAGTTCACTTGAAAACCACACTCTTGATTATTTTCATATGAAAAACTATTTTGCATTTTTGAAAAAGGTTTTCTGAAAAGAAATAAGTTAAAAGTTTGTTTAGTAGACTTCCAAGAAAGAGAGGTGTGTCTCAATTGACAACTTAAGTACCTTATCTTTCCTTAGCCAAAGTGTTTCCCAACTAGTTTCACAAATTTTCCAACAAAATTCCTCAAACAAAAATTATGCTTTATAGAAAATAACTAAAGAAAATAAAATAAAAATAAAATAAAAAAATAAAAAACAAGAACTAAAATGATAAAAATTCTAACCGTATTGCCCACAATGGTGCCAAATTTGATAACATTGTTGTTGACGCGATCAAATTAATACTACTTTTCTATAACAACTTCAGTATTGTTAAGAAAGTAGTCAACAAAATAGAACGGGTAAAGTAACCTTAAGTCGTCTCCCATCGAACACGAAATTGATTTTTAACAAATTAGTTTTTACAAAATCTATACAAAAGAGTTAGTCAAATAAAATAATAAAAATATAGGAGGATTAAGATAAACAAGAAAGAAATAGAAAAGATAAAAAGAGATAAAAACAATAGTAAAGAAAATAGATTGATTTCATTGCTTTTTTAAAATATATTCATCATCGGTTATCTAAAGATTATTGCTCAATTAATTATTGTTGTAGATTTAAAAAGTAACCAATGTAAAGTCTCAATTAATTTGTTGGTGTCCATACTTTTAACCAAAGTACAGTCTCAATTAAAAATAATAACTTTTAGATTATCTATAGTAAATTCTATCAAAGTACAGTCTCAATCAAATTTTACTATGCCTAATCATGTCTATGCTTTTATCCTAACCAAATAAAAAGCTTAATTAATCAAAGTAAAGTCTCAATTAATTTTAGTTAGAGTAAATATCTTTAATCAAAATAAAGTTTCAATTATTGGTAAAAACTCATTCAATCACATGAAAGTTTCTAAATAAAATCAAAGTAAAGTCTCAATTAAATTTAAAAACCCTTGAACTGATATGATCAACATGCATATAGATTTAAAATCATTACTTTTTACGTGATTCAAAGATAAAAGACATAGATGAATGAAAACCTCAACAATAATAAAAAGAACAGGGAAATTATTTCATTCTAACCTCAAAATCCATAATAAAACTACAATAGAATCAACCCATGAAGTTTAGCACTCCATGAAACACAAAATAAAATAAAAATAGAAGAAAGGAGAGAGAAAGAAATTAGGCCCCTCTAAGGGTTCCTAAATTCCGAAGTGCCGAGCTTTTTTTTTCTACTTCTCCTCTGGTCTCTTTATATAGGACTTGGACTGGGCTTTTCGGTTGCTAAAACCTCTCAAATATATTTTAAAATAAAGATAAATATTATTTATCTTTATAGTTATTTTAAAAATATTTGGAGAGATATAGACTATTTGAATAATATAGTTGGTTGATAATATCAATATCTAATTTAATTAAATAAATAAATTAATTAAAGATATATGATAAATTATCACCAATTAATATTAGTATTCATTTTCCAAATCAACCCTTTGCAATCTCCTCAAATTATCTTATAAATAATCCAATATCTTCAAGATATATTTGTTTGTTGTGTATCTAAAAAGATTCAAGAAGATCTTGTCATATTTAAAAAGATTTGGTAGTTATTATCTTTTAATATTTTGTGATATAATTAAATAAGATAATCATTTAAAAATATCAAATAAAATATCTAAAGATATATTTTTCTCAAATTATCTTCTATCATAAATATAAAGAAAATTGGAAGGTCCAATTTTTTTGTTGCTCTTTTCTTGGTTTAGCCAAACTTCTTTACTTTTTCAAGCTTTTCTTATCGTCTTCATGCAATGCTTGGCTTGGATTTTTGTGATTTTGCTAATTTCTTATTCTTGGATTTATCTTTAAGGTGTCATGAAGTTTTAAGCAATTTATTTCCACACCTCCATGAGCTCAACTTAGCTGCAGCTGCACTAACACACCTCAAAATATCCAAAGAACATTTATGCATCGCTTAGAATTGTGAGATGTGGTTCTTTATTATACTATATAAGAGACCCTATGTAAAGCTTCGAGACACACCAGAAATAAAAATACTTCCTAGTGTAGTTGTGGACGTAGGCATACACATTGTACGCCGAACCACGTTAAATTCTCTATGTTTATTTTCCTCTCCTTTATTCTTTCCTTTATTGCCTTGTTCCTAACAAGTGGTATCAGAGCCGATGGTTAAAACCGACTCAGACGAGTGCAATATGGTCCTGAATGCTTTCGTTGGAGGGGGACTGTACCAATGTGGTTGAAGGGACTCACCCCGAGGGGGAGATTGTTAGGAATCCAAGTGTGAGTCTAAGTCCCACATTGGCTAGAAATGAGAAAGTAGAGCACTATGTAAGAATAAAGACCCATTAATAAAATTAGAATAACATACAAACTAGAGCTTAACAAGTACCTTTCATTCTATTATTTTAAGTCATTGCCACAAATGGATGGGCCATTTTATTGCTATACTGAAGAGGAAAGGGAGGCCACAACCAATGAAGCACCACTAGCGAAAGTTGCTACCTGTTTTTCAAGTTGTTGAGATTCCTTTTTACGAGCAATTGGATCTATATGACAATCCTTTATTTGAGCCATCGTAACCATATTATAAGCCAAAGTAAAACCAACTATGGTAGCCACATTGGATTAAAATGTTGTACCATAGCAACAAGATCTTCAGCCGTTGGCACAAATGGATGAGCTGAAGAGGAAAGTTGAAGAGGAGAGGGAGGCCACAAGCAATGAAGTACCACTGGTGGCAACTATCTCTTGTGCTTTTCAAGTGGTTGAAAATTCTTTGTGTGAGCATGTTTTTGCTAATCCTTTATATGAGCAAACCTATGAGTCATTGTATCATTTGTATGTCCTATATTATCAAGTGGTTGAGAATACAAATCTTTCTACCATTGTATACTCTGATTCACATCTCATTGGTCTACATTTTGGTTTGAATTTTGTAATACTAATTCCAAATCTATAATGAATAATGATTGCACTGGTGCATCATTTAATATTTTTTTTGAAAGTGCATATGAACCTCATGGGCATATCCTTGAATTTGAATTTACATTTGCATAACAATATGAATTTGATGAAGTACTTGCAATTTTTTGAAATTTCATAACTATTACTTCTCATAATTATGTTGTTGATTGTTTTGAAAGCATGGTTAAACTTGTCAATGATAATCACATTGATTTTAATGATAAGTGTACTAATTATTCTGGTTCTAATGTTACTAGGGTAGTTACTAACTTGCTAATGATGAAATTGGAAGTTCTTGATGTTGCTAGGCCTTCAAAGGTACATATTCCAGTTTCATCCACCAAGCAACAACCTTCACTAGATGGAGAGTTACTGATGTTGTAAGGGAAGGCTTGGTAGGAGCAGTTTTGTGCACATATCAACATTCTGGCCAAATTTGATCAACACAAGGGAAAAAACTAATAAGCTCTTTCTTGCCTTTTCTTTTCAATATTAGTAATAAGTTGTTATCAGTAGTTAGTGTAGTCTTAAGTAGCATAGTAAATAGTAGAATAGAAAGCATGTTGTTTTACATAAAAATAAAAAGGATTAACATATTGTTTGTGGATAATGTGGCTCTAAAGTGTGGGGATGGAGAGGCTTAGCCCTACAATACTTTTTCCTTGTTTTTTAGTACATGATTTACTTTGTTTTCTGTTGTTTTAGCTAAAAATTTGGTATTTTTTTTTCTGATATTCGTAGTTTTAACTCTGTTTATGTTGTAGCTTCTGTAGTAGTTTGTAAATCTTGTTTTTTTGTACATTGTTCTATTTTATGCAATTTAGATAGTTTTAATTTTCTTTTGGAATTAAATCTATATAAACCTGGTTTAGAATGATTGTCCAATTTTGTTTTTCTTGTTTGGTTTAGTAGTAAGATTTTTGTTTAGCTTTTCTTAAACTGTTTTGTGTCTTTAAGTAGTTTTTATTTGTAAATAAGTTGAGTCTAGTAGAGTGTATTGAGAAAATCTTTTGCAAGCTCTTTTGAACTTCTTTCTTGCTGTTATTTGCTATTTCAAGTAAGCTAGTTGACTTTGCCATGCATAATTATAGAGCTACAACTGGTGGTGAATAGAAAATTAGAGAAGATGTTGAAGTTATCTTTAAAACCAACTCTAGGTCAGTTTTAGCAAAATTTTTACCGTGTGAGCTTTTGAGCCTTGTTCATTTTGTTGTGTGTTCACTCTTGATGGCTAGTGTAACAAAATTTGTCTTGATTGTAAGACCGAAGAAATTTAATTAATTAATTAATAAACGCGGGTAGTGGGAGACTTTATGGCAATTAATTCTAGTTTACATGACATGGAATAGTACTAGTTCAAATGGTTGAGAATACTTAATTGTGTTGAGTCATCATATCAAACCAAACAAACTATTACATTCATCTAGAATAGTAATCATAATCAAGCTTTGGATTTTCGCGGCCTTTTACCCCACAACAACATCTAGTTTCCTAGAAATAGATGGTTCGATGCGTCCCGCTATCATAATCAAATTGTCTCCCTTATTCCTCAAGGAATTATGAGTAAAAATGTCGATGCATCGCACACCGAGCACTATACTTGCAACAAGCCGAAATAAGGCGAAACATCTTTCCCCTACCCACTTCTTCACACAGGCGAGAGAGTACAACACTTGAACAAATTCTCTACCACTGCTTCACACAAGCGAAGAGGGCCCCTTTCCACTACTTCACACAAGCGAAAGAGTCTTCACTGGGTCTCTAGGTATGAAAAACCTCACACAACACTTAATTCCAACAAGAGTCTTCAAGCAAGGCAAAACACTCCCAACATGCAACACATGAGGATTACATATTACCAACAAAATACACACTATCACATCATGCATGGAAAATAAAGTTCCATAACATAAACCCATCAACTTATCAAATAATACATTCATACAACGAACCCAAAGTGGTTTTCAACCCTAACAAAACAACAAACAACTAAAGCACGAAGCTACCATTTTACTTGTACAACCATGCAACTAGAATATTACATATAACCAAGCAAAAGACATAGCATTGACATTGCAATTATGGCTATATAACTCACATTCAACAAAAATAACCATCACATTATATAAGCCAAAAAGTAAAGCCAAACAACACACTCATCTCATCAATGGTCACCAACATATTAAAATATAAAACAATTAATAAAACCAAATAAAAAACACCAAACCAAAAGTATGAAAATTTAAAGAGAAGCAAAAGTTGTCATAACTTAAATGTAATTTTGAACATGCAATATGAATTCATAAAAGCCACAAGTGGGCCATGGTTGTCATCTCAAAGTTCCAATACTCAAAACACTAACATATGCACATTGCTTCTACGTAAAGGCTGCATCAAGAATGTAAACATATATATATATATATATATGTATATATATATATATATATATATATATATATATATATATATATATATATATATATATATATATGTGTGTGTGTGTGTGTGTATGTGTGTGTGGGGGGGGTCCCTTGTTTAATTTAAGCACATGTGATGAAAGAGAAATAAGATAATGCAAGCCATGGTTACTTCCCCACAAATACATATGCATTTACGTGAACCATAACCAATGCCCACGTATCCCAACATGCATATGAAACCATTCAACCAATCATCAGAGCAAGAAAGATTTAAAAGAATTAACCTTAAAGCTACAAAAACATCAAAAAATGAATGAATAAATAAATAAATAATAATAATCCAATAAAACTCATACATCCAAACAAAATCACACCTAACACCAAGCATAGAGTTAATTGAAAGGAACCCAAGAATCATTATCACAAGCACTCTAAAACATTAGCAAAACTAGAGAAGTTTACCCATGCCACCTAAATCTTTCCACATAAACCTTGCACTTATGAAGTGTACACCCATTATTAAAGTTATGGAAAAGATGGAAAGGTTACAACTCCACATGGCTGCACCAAGAAAAATACGTGAAGGATGAAAGAAAATACATGTAAAAACCAAAAAGGATTCAAAGCTGCCTCACGTCCCCTCCATAACAGTGCTTTAACTCACTCCAATATTCATGGCTAAACCACAAGAATGAAACTACACTCAAAACCTAAGGAAGAAATTACATTTTTTTCAGGTGAACCCCATGGCTTCCACCCACCGATTAATCTTGTGGTAGTGACTTTTAAAGAGCACCAAACTACTTGATACATTTATGTGGTTAAAGAAAAAAACAACAAAAGCATGTGGGCCACCAAGGCTAAAGACTTATCACACATTAATGACTTCATATCATTTGACAAAAGCCAAAACATGTGGTCTGCAAGGAAAACAAAGAGAAACAAACAACGTTGCCACAATCATGCAAAGTTATTGGAACCCTTACAACTGCAATGCAACCACATGATAACAAGTAAAAGAAGACAAAAAGAAAATTACTCCCAATCGTAAAACCTTACCTTTCGTAACCTATATAAACCAATATAATACTAATATAATTATTCCACCCATTCATTACACTATTTATATATATAAAGCAATTCATTTAAACCATAGGCCTGCACACAATATCAAAAGGAATAGAACCCTTATGTGCATTAATTTAGTGTGGCATTAACGTTTGCAATAAAGAAAGAAACCAAAGAAAGAAAATATAGTCCTAATGAGCTAAAAAGGAATCCACTCTTACAGTAGCACATTAATTACAAAAGAATAAGAAAGAGATGGCAAGGTTGGTTGTAACATCCCATTTAAATAATAACATAATTAAACGAAATCTTACACCTGATAATATAAAGAGCCAAGTTACGGAGTATAAGGTCACTCCTTACAGTTATCCAAGGTACTTAAAAGAAAATACTAAAGCTCACTACAATGCCTACAACCCAAAAGGAGTAAGAGATAGCCAATATTCGAAATAAAGCCTTAGGGACAATACAATACACGGGCCTTAGCCCTAAAGAAAAGCACAAATAAAACGTGAAGTCCAGCCCAAGTAGACTATGCAGTGGAATCATCTCTCTCTTGTTGACCACGAGTACCTTTCGCATCTGCTCCCATCAATAAATTGATGATCATCGTAAAGCCAGAAGAACAACATACAAGGCAATCAAACAAGCAAAGGGTAAGCTAGAGCCAAAAAGATTTCATCATGCAATCATATATACTTTCACAGTCCAATATACATATATCATCCAAGCATGTTATGACCTTCAAATCAATACACTAAGACTCGACTCAACTCATCCAGATACATATAACCTGGTCAGATTCAGCGGATGCTTGCACTTGTGGTGGATACCTCTGCTCACCCCCGATCTGCTCACCCCCGAGCTATGTGTTATAAGTGTTACAATGAATCAATTCCCTCACACATAAGGTTAGCCCTCGATGAGTTTCAGGCCTCCTGCTACTCTCACCATAAGAGTCAGTCCACTCTAAGTGAGACTAACTGACTCCTTAGAGTGTCAGGATGCAATCCTTACCTTGAATCCCTACCAAGTTATATAGATGGGGCACCACCATGGACACCCACTAACAGGGGCCATGGAATTACGTCCCGACCACTGAAGCACGTCCAGGAAGTCTCACCTAGAGACTCATGGATTTACGTACTGACAACATACCAATCACATTCCAAACAAACAAATAATATTGATCATGCATTTAACACCTCACGCCATCCTTTGCAACCCATCCTCATTCATATTCCATGTTGATTTCATACCATCCCATTCTTCCCAATTCGGGGGTATAGAACTTCACCTAATACCAATACCATGTCATCAATGTAACATTATTGTTCATACCGAATTCATGACCACATATATAACCAACCATTTCAATGAAATCGCATGCCAAGATTTATCCAAGTTCTCATTCACAATCCATGAATCACATCACTCATGCAGATTCATTCATCTCATACTTTATAAATGCATACCAAGACATACATATATCACAAAATAGTATTCATCCCAAATGAATGAGTGCCAACGTTTAAGTACTTGCAATTCCATACAATCAAGCACAACCCACAACCATAATTCTTACACCAAAATTCCCAAGAAAATTTATTATCACGAAACCAAAATCATTGCA
>Ga0214542_1009081_pt1 | contig 15806 bp, 8 predicted proteins | sample CNSS1metaG_FD_160096 | JGI IMG/M metagenome (GOLD analysis project Ga0214542, IMG submission 160096) | Root nodule microbial communities from cowpea collected in UCLA plant growth center, Los Angeles, California, USA - CNSS1 | ecosystem: Host-associated > Plants > Roots > Nodule | place: USA... | reverse complement strand
TTATATTATATATAATATATATATATAATATATATATATTATATTATATTATAATATATTTATATATATATATATATATTATATTATATTATATATATATATATATATATATATTTTTTTTTTTTTAGTGAGTTTGTTTTTAGTTTTGGTTCTAATGTGCTAATTAATTATCGTTTTCTTATTTTTTTAGAGAATGTTGAGACACTCATTTTAACATAAAATTGATTGTATGGTTTTGAACTAATAGGTAACATTATTATTAATACTGTAAAATTAATTTAATTATTTAATACTTAATCTTTTAATATTATTAGTTAATATTATTTTTGTCTTGTTTTATTATAGATGGGGATAAAGAAGATGCTTCAAGAGATGAAAATGTTGTGGATTTATCTATTCAAGATTCTAATATTGTAGTTTGATAAGTGACAATAATGATTTGATGTTAGATGGTAATTTATATTTTTGTGATTTGTATTTGGAGTTTAACATAATTTGGGATTTTATTTGGATTGTATTGAAGTTTATTTAGATTTTAATCGGAATTATAATTTAGTTTTCTTAAGATTGAAGAAAAAAATTGTGTGTTTTTTTTTAATTAAGCGAGTGAGTCAACCCGTTTAACTCGCCAACCCGTGGTGGGTCGGGTCGAGTTCTAATTTGATTGACTTGCTAATAAGTGAGGCGAGTTGAGTTGACCCACTAAGTGACAAACCCGTTGCGGGTCGAGCCGGATTAGGTCGGGTGACCCGTTTTGACAGTTCTAAACAAAGATAAGAACATTGGATTTGTTTTCCATTACCCACCATGATTCAAATTTTAACACACGATAAATTTAAATTTTGACGTGTGACTTTTAAAACGATGTTAAGATTTAATGGAAAGAAACACGTTAAATTAAAAAAAAAAACTCAATAAAATAAATAAAAAAATATATATATATATATATATATATATATATATATATATAAATCAAATCAATCAATCTATAGAAAACAAATTTCTAATCAAATCATATATTTAAATAAATTAGATTGGGATAAGAATAACAAGACAAACTCTATCACACTAGTCCCCTACCAAATAAACATAAATGAATCATAATTTTATTCTATTAATTCATCTGATTAATCTAATAGGACAACTAGCCACTCTATGGATTAGTTCTACCACTCCATCTTTTAAAAGAATTAAAAGTAAAAAGATTATAATAAATATTTAAGTTTAAAGTTTTTTCTTTTGATATTTCTGAGATTTTCATATTTTTAAAAATCAAAATATTTGCTTATTATTATTGGTAATTTAATTTCTATAAAAATAACATTTAAAACAAATTTGGATTAAATTATTGATATATTTTATATTTTTCATTTTATCTATTTAAATTAAGTTTAGTTGTATAACTTTACTAAAATGTAATTTTATAAAATAAGTAATGATTTTTTTTTTAAATAATTAACATATCAGTTCACTAACCACAGTTAGAGAACCATTCAGAGTTTTCAATGTATTTTTAACTAATGAATCCATTTAACTCAATGTAAGTCATAGTTACCCTCAAATATTGACTAAATTAAAAGAAGAAAACAAAATTCATATATTCAGCGATCAAAGTTGTATCGATTCACCACTAAATAATTAAAAAGTATGTTAATTGATGGAATGGAAGGTGACCCATTATAATCAAACCCTCAATTAAATATAAAATCACTGTTCCAAGTTAATTCTGTCTTATCATACTCAGATATGGTTGTTGGATTCTATATTAAGTCGCTTTGGGTTTGAAACACCACCATTTTTATTACAAAACCCAATTAATTTGAAACCTTTACGATTTATATTCTAATATTTCAAAATTTGAATTTCATAGGGGATTTGAGACTTGAAAAAAAAATGAAGAAAGAAAAGTGAAAAATGATATTGTTTAAATTATGAGTGTCTTTGGACTATGGAATACAAGTGAGATGGCTAGAGATTAAGAGAAAAATATTCGAAACTGAATTAATACAAGAGAAATTTATAATTGATTTTATTGATCTTGATATATTTTTTATAATATTTAGGAATACATATTGTATAATTGTTTTTTAAAACAAAAATGGGATAAGATTTTTGAGTAAATGTATAAAATAAATAAAAATTTATGGTTTTTTTTAATTTATTTGCTAATCTCGATTTCATAATTAGTTCTAATTATTTTTAGTTTATTTCAAAAATATTCTTAATTATTTGATAATCTCGATTTCATAGTTTTTAAATCATTTGTAAAAACAAGAAGGTTGAATAAACTATCACGATAGAGTTAGTGAACATAATATTACAAGAGACATCTTGTTGCGGTCATATTTGATCATGTGTTTTAATATATGAAAATGTCAATTAATTGAAATGTTACTTTTTATGACCCATAACATAAAATTTTTTGTATGTGATAATTATGCAAAATTGCAGACGCACATGCACATAATGTTAAATTTTGTTATTAATATTCAAACTACTTGTATTTCTAAGATCGTGATCCTAAATTTGAGGATCATGGTAATATTATAACTCTTCACAAATATCGAAATTTGATAATTTTTATTACTTAAATTTTATATTATATTAGAAATAACTCTTTTAACAATCGAAATTAGTAACTGAAAAAAAGTAGGTTGTTATTTGCGATCGAAATAGTTACCAAATGACAAATATGTCACTGAAATAATACCTGATTACTTTTTAGTGACAATAATATGGTTAGCGACGGAAGTAGGGACCAAAAATTTCAGTAGCAGAAATATAGTCGTTAAATCAGTTGCTATTTATTTAATTAACGACCAAATTAGTGACTAATATGTGTCTTGTATTATTGAATATTTGGTAGTCATTAAATATGTACAAAATCCTTATTAGCGACCGAAATCGTTTGGTCCCTAAATGTAATGTTTTTAACAATCGAATTAGCGACCGAATTAAATATTTTACTAACAGTTGAAAAATGGTGGCCGCAAAATATGCATGATGTGGTAATTAGCGACCAAACATTTCTGGTCGCTAAATATAGTATTTTTAATATGATAATATAATTAGAAATTAGATTTATAGTAATTAATTAATGATCATAAAAATTATTTATTTAAAATTTACTTAAATTTTATTTAACTTAATCAAATTTAATCCAAAAATTTTAAATATTGATGTATTATTTTAATAATTTTGAAGATAGTTATTTTTTAAAATACATAAAACTATTTAAAATTTGATAAATGTATAAAAAAACTTTAAATGTATTTTTTTAAAATATTAAACTTATTATTATATTTAAATTAAAATTAAAGAAATGTAATCATCAAATATATATATAAAAAATTAATGACTGAATTAATATCTACATAATAATTATTTATTACTAAATTATTTTTTAAATTCCTCTTTCTTTTTTTTCAAACCCTTTCTTGCCTTGAAAAAAATTAAACAATCACTAGTTAACTCTCCCTCTCATCTCTGATTTCTCCATCCCTTTGTCTCGCCTTCCTTCCGAAAAACTCTCCAATCTTGTCTACCCCATCTCCAAATGTGTTTCCCTACCCTTGTCAACATCCTCTTTTTTTCCTCCTCATTTTCATTTAATTCCCTTGGTTTAGGTTTTATCTTTCTCTTCTCTTAATCTCCCTCCCCGAATGCCCTCTCCGCAACCCTAAATTCCCTTTAGACAACTTAAATCTCCACTTTGAGGGTACAACATCTCTCGATGTTGGAGGCGCTCTCGGAAAGGCTCAATTGCGGTACAAGAACATCGTTGTTGCGCTTCAGACCATTCTCACTGCCATTCCTATACTCCCTTGCATTGTCAAATTGTTTCGGACTCGCAGTTGGATTTTCGTGATTGGGTTCAATCAGAATTGGTAGTCAACCTCTGAGAATTCGAATCGAAATTGGTTTCAGAGTGAATGTAAGTTTAATAAAAAAATCTCTTATTTAGGGTTTTTATTTTTCTTAAAAACTCAGAATCGAAAGTCTTGATGTTAACATGATAGTGTGTCTGTAATCTCAAAGGTTATTCAAGTGTTTGTGTGTTGTTAGGTTAAGAGGAAGAAGTCTAGCAAAAGGTGACCTTATTTGGCTGAACAACCTCCGTTTCGCTTGAACGAAAAGAGGAAAGGGTTTTGATGTTTAAAGAGAAATATTAATACTAAGGTTTTTATTTTTCATATCCCTATCCAAATTTTTCTCTGAATTTGATAATGCAAAAAATGTTTTTTAGCTATTTGCGACCAGAATAGCTACCGAATGACAAATATGTCACTGAAATAATAATTGATTACCTTTTAGTGACAATAATATGGTTAGCGACGAAAATAGGGACCAAAAATTTTAGTAGCGAAAATATAATCGTTAAATCGGTTGCTATTTATTCAATTTGGAAGTAATATTTTTAGCGACCAAATTAGCAATCAATATGTGTCTTGTATTAGCGACTGAATATTTGGTGGTCACTAAATATGTACAAAATCCTTATTAGCGACCGAAATCGTTTGGTCACTAAATGTAATGTTTTTAGCAGCCGAATTAGCGGCCGAATTAAATATTTTACTAGCAACCGAAAACTGGTGGTTACAAAATATGCATGATGTGGTAATTAGCGACCAAACATTTTGGATCGCTAAATATAGTATTTTTAGTGACCGAATTAGCGACCAAAAGGTTTTAGTCGCTAATTTCAAGTTTTAATTAGTAACTAAATAAATGTGTAATGATATTAATTTGTGTAACAACTAAAACAAAAATCGATAATATTACTAACAAAAATATCTACTCCAGTGACTATATAATTCAAAATAAAAGTTTTGTTTCCAAATTATAAAATACTAAAATCTTTTTTTTATTCAAAAATAAAATTGTAATTTGAGAATTTCTAATTGTTCAATATGGAATTAAGTTTTTATTTTATCAATCTTAAGAGGTTGATTATTGTTATTGTCATGAAAAAAATAGTCATAACAAAGATAATAGTGTCGTAACAATTATAATAATGTTTGAAAAATATTTATGATCAAGTATTAATTTTAACATTAATATATTTATGTAAGTTGCTCTCTTTATGTATATTTATTATCAGATTGCTTATTTAAAATTGTTTTTATTATTAATATGATAATAATTAGAAATTAGATTTATAGCAATTAATTAATGATCATAAAAAATATTTATTTAAAATTTACTTAAATTTTATTTAACTTCAATCAAATTTAATCCAAAAATTTTAAATATTGACATATTATTTTAATAATTTTGAAGATAGTTATTTTTTTAAATACATAAAATTATTTAAACTTTGATAAATGTATAAAAAAACTTTAAATGCATTTTTTAAATATTAAATTTATTATTATTATTATATTTAAATTACAATTAAAGAAATGTAATCACCAAATATATATAAAAAATTAATCATTAAATTAAGTTCTACATAATAATTATTTATTACTAAATTAATTTCTAAATCTCTCTCTTTTTTATTTTTCCAAACCCTTTCCCGCCTTGAAAAAAAATAAAAAATCACTAGTTAACTCTCCCTCTCATCTCTGAAACCTTCTCATTTCCCCATCCCTCTGTCTCACCTTCCTTCCGAAAAACTCTCCAATCCTGTCTACCCCATCTCCAAATGTGTTTCCCTACCCTTGTCAACCTCCTCTTTTCTTCCTCCTCATTTTTGTTTCACTCCCTTGGTTTATGTTTTATCTTTCTCTTCTCTTAATGCCCTCCCCGAATGCCCCTTCCGTAACCCTAAATTCCCTTTAGACAACTTAAATCTCCACTTTGAGGGTACAACATCTCTCGATGTTGGAGACCCTCTCGGAAAGGCTCAATTGCGGTACACGAACATTGTTGTTGCACTTCAGACCATTCTCACTGCCATTCCTATATTCCCTTGCATTGTTAAATTGTTTCAGACTCGCGATTGGATTTTTGTGATTGGGTTCAATCGAAATTGGTAGCCAACCTTTCAGAAGCCGAATCGAAATTGGTTTCGGAGTGAATGTAAATTTAATAAAAAAATCTCTTATTTAGGGTTTTTATTTTTCTTAAAAACTCCGTAATCGAAAGTCTTGATGTTAACATGATAGTGTGTCTGTAATCTCAAAGGTTATTCAAGTGTTTGTGTGTTGTTAGGTTAAGAGGAAGAAGTCTAGCAAAAGGTGACCCTATTTGGTTGAACAACCTCTGTTTCGCTTGAACGAAAACAGGAAAGGGTTTTGATGTTTAAGGAGAAATATTAATACTAAGGTTTGATTTTTCTTATCCCTATCCAATTTTTTTTTCTGAATTTGATAACACAACAAATGTTGTTTTAACTATATTTGACATGAAAGAAACACTTTCATCTTAGAGTATTTGAGTTGCTAAAAGCCATTCACCCGTAGCCAAATCCCTTTGACATGAAGAGAGATTCAATAATTCCAACATGATAATACAGAGCGGTAAGAACGATCTCTCTTGAAGCTTAATTAGTTTCATGCCATATCAATTATAATATTGAATCTGTGTATGCCTTCCCAAGCTTAATTAGTTTTAGTGCCCTTTACGAATTTTTCTTATAAGAATGATTTAACTTGTTTAAAGATAACTGAATGTACTTGCTTCTAGTGATATTTTACTTCATAGTAGCTTCCAACCAACTAGTTATTTGTTTTGCGATAATCAAACTACAGTGCATATTGCTTTTAATGCATGTTTTATATGCAGGGTCAAAGATTGATCCAAACCTTATGTTAGCTATTTTTCTTCCTGCTCTTATTTTTAAAAGCACATTCTTAATGTTCACCAAATTAAGGTTTATTTTCTTGGATTCTTCCATGAGTTCAATTTAGTACTGATTTATAAGTGATGGTTTCTCTCTATTACGATGATTTCGTATCTTATATATGTAAGAAAGTTGATATATAAATATTATAAGAAAAGGTATATAAACTAAAGGAGGTGAACTTATAAGCTAAGTTAGAAGCTAATTAATACTAAAATCAATTACTCTTTGATTTTTTATTGTTTATATTATCACCAAGTTTTTGTGTAGGTCTCTAGTTTTTGGATGAGTATTGGTATTACAGTTTGTTAAATATATTTATGCTCTTTATGTTTGAATCAACCACGGTGAACATGTTAAGAAAAAGAGGCTCTTGGATGGAAAACTTATTCACTTTTTCATTGTGTTTATTCATGCCATCAACAATACAATTTATAAGCTTACAATTTTCGTCTGTTGTACTCCCAACGACTATAAACAACTAGTACATTAACTACCCAACAACTAGTGCATTAACTATCCAACGATTAGTACATTAACCACCCAAGGGCTAGTTTCTTACAATAGTTAGTTACCCACAACGGCTAGTACATTTAAGTTTACTAAAACCCAACAAAACTCCCCCGTAAATTTAAATGTTTCTTTTATCCTCCATCTCGATCAGTTTCTTGCAGTTATTGAAAAACACAATGGGTAGTGGCTTTGTAAACAAATCTGCAACTTGATCTCGGCTTCCCACGTGCACCAGCTCCACATTGCCTTCCTTTACCTATTCTCGGATGAAATGAAAGCGCACATCAATGGTCGACTTGTTGTCCATTCGTATCACAATACCTTCTTCTTGTTTCATCTCTAATTTGCTTAGAAGATTTCTAAGCCATATCGCACAACATACACACCATGATGTTGCAACATACTCGGCTTCACACGTTGACAATGTTACAATGGGTTGCTTCTTTGAGAGCCAAGTGAACGTTGTGTGGCCCATGAAAAATACATACCCGAATATGCTTTTCCGGTTATCTACATCTCCGCACCAATCACTATCTGAGTACCCTACTAGTTAGTAGTTGTCCGACTTAGTATAGTATAGTCCGAGTGATATCGTTCCCCGAATATATCTTAGTATTCGCTTCAAAACCTTCCAATGACCGTAGCTCGGCTCCTCCATATACCAACTTACTATTCCAACACTTAGTAGTAAGTCTGGCCTTGTACTCGTCAGATAGCGAAGGCTTCCAACCAAGCTTCGGTACTTGCTGGCATCAACTCGGTCTCCTCCATCAAACTTCGAGAGTTTTGTACCCGGTTCCATTGGGGTTGAAACTGAGTTACAGTTTGTCATCTTGAACTTGTTCAATATCTCCTCGACATATCTTTCTTGGGACACAAAAATGCCTTTCTCACCCTGTTTGACTTCCAAGCCAAGGAAGTACTCCATCAATCCCATGTTTGTCATCTGAAACTCCTTTATCATTATGTCCTTGAATTCTTGAATCATCTCAACATTGTTCCCATGAATATAAGGTCATCTACATAAAGAGCAACACACATTACATCACCTTTACTTTTCTTTATGTACAAAGCATGTTCATACGGACATTGCTCATATCCTTTCTTCTTGAAGTACTTGTCAATGCAGTAATTCCATTCCTGAGGAGCTTGCTTCAACCCATAAAGCGCTTTCTTCAATCTTAGTACTTTCTTCTCTTCTCCTCTTCTCATGTATCCCAGTGGTTGCTCAACATAAACTTCTTCCTCTAGGATTCCATTTAGAAATGCCAACTTCACGTCCATCTGATAGATCAACCATTTGTGCTGAGCTGCCATTGAAATTAGCAGTCAAACTGTCTCCATTCTAGTAATTGGCGCAAACACCTCAGCATAGTCAATTCCCTCCTTTTGTTTATAGCCCTTAGCAACAAGTCGAGCTTTGTGACGCTCTATTTCACCTTGAACATTCATCTTCTTCTTGTATACCTATTTCACACCAATAGGCCGAGCTCCTGTTGGGGGATTGGACAACTCCCACATGTTATTACGCTCAATTGCATCGATCTCCTCATCCATTGCAAGTCTCCAATTCTCATCTTGCACCGCTTCCTCAAAGGTTATGTTCTCAAAATCTGCCAAAAGACAAACAACATGTACTTGTTCAGTAGTCCACACGTGGGAATAACATTGCCACAACATCTCACCGTGACACCAAGTGGAGCTCCCCGAACAAACATAAAGTTTGTAGCTGTTCCAGACTACCAAAACTCTATCAGAATCACTCTGAAGAGGGCAATCACCCGAACCTCACCGTACGAGCCACAACTCGCACACTCCACTGGACTTCCTAAACCACCAGGCTACAACCTAGAGTGGTCACGTGTTACCCTAATACAAGATACACTCGTAACTGGGCCCCCAGCCAAATCATCGCATCATGATCATCCCTTAAAGCGGTGTAGAAAACTTTCCTCGTGCATCATCACTGGACCAAAACCGCCTAGCGCGCATCACACGTCACTAGGCGGAACTTAGCTCCAGACCGCCTGGCGGGCATCAGACGCCGCTAGGCGCCACGCGCCTACAATACCCTCTCAGTACCGCCACCGCCTGGCGGACACCACCACACTGCCAGGTGCCCTGCCTCGTCGTCACCGCCTGGCGCATCCATCACCCACCGCCAGGCGCTCTGCTCCCGCTGTGACCATTGTCATTGATTTATTTTCCTGTCCGCCTGGCGGCTCGCTCACGCCGCCAAGCGCTATAACAGTAACACAATGCTACTGGTTTTTGAGCACATAAACTGATCCCAAAGGATCTCCAAACAAACCAATCACCCAAGTATAACACAATTATGATTTACCAGATATATATCTATACCAAATTACATCACACTCATTTACATGCCAACCAATCCAATATTATCATGCATCCATACTCACCCTCGTTTACCCCTTTTAAATATGTCTCATACATTCTGCATACTCCCAATCATAAAACCATACATTCTGGAATTTATATAAAGCATGACACCACACTTTAATCCATATTACATATGTACCATACCAACAATTCACAACCACAAAACATGCCTAAGGAAAAATTACACCAACCATACCATTTCATATACCCCTATCTCACTCTTATTATCAAATTAACATACCATCTGAATCTGTCTTACCATATACAGCCACACGTTTAAAAGAACATTACTATTTATATCATACTTCACATCTTCATTTATCTAAATCTCCCTTCAGTACCATTTAACTCAAATTTTTCCTTTTCTATTAAATTTTCTTTAAATAATATCCTTATAACTTTCCTGTTAAACCCCAATGACATGACACCCATTTAGAACTGTACAACGCCCACTGCATTGCCAGACCGCCTGGCGACAGATCACGTACCGCCAGGTGGTGCATACATATCTGGAAATCTCCAGATTATTTTCCTGCACCAAAACGCACCCAAACGTGCCTATCCAATTTTCCCCTTCATACAGACATAATTTTATATCAAAGCATCATCCTGAATTCATACATCAAATAAGTTAATCTCAATTATGCAAAGCCAACCCCACCAAACATTTACATGATTTATGTTGTTTATCACTGAGGCCATCATAATCCTAACCCCCAAATTCAGATAAAGTTCATGCATTCCAACGCAACCACAATATTCACAGTCAACTATATTCGTAAAATTTCACTTTCAACATATAAACATTATGACGACATCATAGGTATCCCAAACAGGTCCAAAACAACCAAAAACAGCGTCACAGTGCATGTGCCGCCTGGCGGTTCATCCTCTGCCGCCAGGCGGTTCATGGAGAAAACCCAGAAACAAGTGAAATTGCATGTGCCGCCTGGCGGAAGTTCATACGCCGCCATACGGTTTTTGGAAAAATCCAGAAGACGCGATCCAAATCAGAATTGAGATATTTCACAGTTCAAGCATGCTCAGAACACAATTTTCATACGATTCAAAATAAAACATGCATAAGGAACTCCCCTAACCTGGATTCCTTGCTCAATTTGTTAAATGTGCTACTTCTTCCTTGTTTGCCAATCTCCCTCTTGCCCTTCTACCAATTCAGACTCAAACCTTTCCCAACCCCTTCATGACTGTTTTTCAGCCTTCCTTGGCTGCTAGATCAGTTAGGGTTTCCCCTAACCCTTCCCATTCCGTCCACATCTACCAAAAAAATATAATAAGTTTAATTTAGGTGTTCCCCAAGGCTAGAACCCATAACCATGAAATCGCAAAATCAATATCAAACCATCATGCGAATTCATGTTTCATGCCAACTAGTATAACTCAATTTCCATCTTCTTACTCACACGCACAATACATATTAGAAAAAGAAATAAACAGAATTAAATAAATAGAATTAAATCCTACACAAATGGCATACATAGGACTTGAACCCAAGTCCTCTCACACAACCAAAGTACTCTCAACTACTTGAGCTAGTACTTTTCCACATCATGAAGGTTAGCATTTAATGCCATAAAGGCTTCTCTCACTCACTTTAATTAAATAATTGATTATTTAATTATTTAAATTTAGCGGGTCTTACAATTTGCAGGTGTCGCAACCAAAATCATGATGAGACCACGAACCAAAAAGCAAACAGGTTTGAAAAGAGATTTTGGAGTCCACCATAGTTTATTATGGAAAACTATGGAAAACCCTGAAGATAAGACAATTATGTGGAAATCTAGATTTTGGGTCCAGGAGTCAGTTACATGTAGGGAAGATATTAGCACCCCACAGCATCCGCTCAGACGTAGTACCTTTAATTAGAAATGTGAAATTGATGTGGTTTTCAAAATGTTAATTTCCCTAAAAATAAGAAGAAGAAAAAATATACAAAAGAAACAAAATATTTTTATTTTGTTTTTTTAGCCCGATAAGGATTGACCTTGGTCCTACGTATTCTCATTCAAAATAAGAAATCAGAGTCACAGTTCTTTAGAAATTGTTTGTCAGAAAGTGTTGATATTTTTATATATTGAGAATTTTGTATTTTTTTTTTATTTTTGAGTTACTTGAAAATAGGTGTCACACGACGTGAGTGGCCTAACAATCACTAAAAGTGAAACAAAACTTTTTTTGATATTTTTTTGAAAATGAGTGTCACAAGATGTGGATGACCGAACAAACAAAATAAAGTGAAAGAAAAAATTATTTTTGATTTTTATTTTATTAAATTTATTTAGGAAAAAAAGAGAGCAATGAGTGGTGTAGTGAGTAATTAGTGGGAGGTGTCTATATTGAATGTGGGGGTGCAGGAGTAACACAACAAACAAGCCCAAGCAAATAATAATATGAAAGTGCGGGATTATCGCATGTGGACATGCCTGAAGTAAACAGGTGGGGTGCGTGAAGTGAGACATAGGTGTAAGAAATAAAATGATATGCGTGTGCAGCAAGTAGATATAACTGACCCAGTGCGATGAACTCATGGGAGTGTAAAAATTAACATTGTGGGTGCTGAAAGTGGAAATGGACCTGGGAGCTTGCCATCCCAAACCCAACTTCTTCCTTTTTCAAACCAGAGAACCCTAAAAGGGTTTATTCCTCTTCCTCTTGTGGTTTCTCTGTTTTCTGCCTTGGGTGTGAAAGGTACGAGTGGTGTTGGTTCGATGTTGGTTCAATGCTATTATGGATTTAATAGAAAATGAAGAGTGATGGTGAAACATGACTGCTTGATTTTTTTGAGTGCAGGTTGAAGGTGATGGTTTTATGAATGGGGATCGAAGGTCAATGAATGTGGGGTTTAAGGTTTGGTATGAATGGTGCTAGTACCATGGCTCGACGAGTGTGGTTTTGGGTGTTGAAATTGTGAGGGTGAAGGTGCGTGAAAGGTCTCGACAAATTGGGGATGCAGATTTGTGGGATAAAACTTGATATGTGTGCGTGTTGATTTTGGGTCTCTATTTTTTCTTTGGCTTTTATGCAGGTGAACGATGAAGATTTTGATGAACAAAAAATGCAAATGAGAAAAGATAATCGATGACAAATGCAGGGGCTAAAGATGAAGGTTGACAATAATGAAAACTGGTGGTTGGGATTTTGGGGGTGTTTACAATGACACTGGATCGAGATTATGGGTGGTTTTGCTAGTGAAGATGGAAGATGGAGAGATAGTGAAGGTTGTTTATGATAGTTGTTGTGGTTGAGTTTTGTTTCTTTGTTTTTTATTCAGGTGTAAGGCACAAGTAGTATAAGCACATGTTAATGGAGGTGGTAACAACTCCCACAAAATCATGAATCAACAACCAATAGAACATAGCACAATAGAACATCATATTCGTTATAGCATTTAACAAGCACAACAAGTCACACACACTTCAGATCATATTCACATAATATTCACGCAAGTACTCAAAGACTCAAGGCGCGACACTTACCTCTTGGAGCTCCCTTATCTTATGCTGCTCACTTCCTTTTTCTTTTCTTTGCTCTTCCTTCCTCTATTTCTCCCCCTTATGTTGTATGTGTATTTTGAAACTGCAAATTTCTTTCTCCTACCGAGTGAGCTGCCCTTCTTGGCTTCCTCTGATGGGTTCTTCTCCTTCCTCTGATTTTTTATGCCTCCGTTCCTGTCCTTCTACTGGATGAATATTTGGAATCTTCATTTTTTCTCTGGCAGAGAGCGTACTGAGAACTTGTGCCAAGAAGTTGTGTGTTTGTTCTTTTGGTTGTTCCCCCATCTCCTGACTTTTTTTTTTATTTTTTATTATGCTTACTTGCCTAAGCTCCTCGTTCCCTCCACCTTCTATTCTCGTATTCCCTCCTGTCTCTAATCCATTTCCTCTTTCATTCATATTTCATTCAAAGTCACCAAAAGCAAGTTGTAGTTGCCTCACTCTATCGTTGTTGCGATTGTCGTTGTTGTGTCTGTCATAGGTGCAGCAAATGACTGCTCCCCAAAGGTGTATTGTAGTTCTTCATTTAGGTTCATCCTTAAACTTTAATGATGTATATTTCATCAGACTTGACATATTGTCCTTACCATATGGCATGTGACATGTTCAACACCTCACAATTATTCCACCAACTCATAGTGTCAATGGGATTAATCCTCCATTTAAACGAAAATGGTTCGGTCTAGAATTTGGATATAATAGATAGATTACATATAAGTTGAATCAAGAACAATTAAAATACACCATTGCAATTTCAATTTGAAATGCACGTTTACTTCTGAAAAACACCACCACCATGTTTTTCCTCTCTCTTTACTACCAAAATGCAGAAAATTATAAACATGTAGTACTCCAATCGGAACACATACTTTATACGAAGTAAATAGAACACATAATCTCAAATGGGAGAGAAATTGTGTGAAGTTTACCATTTTCTAAAATAAATGATAAGGGAGGAAATCTAAAGAAAGAAATCTAAAGAAAGAAGAAGCACCCCTACTTAAAGTACAATTCTAAGTATGTTTTGCAACCTCTAATTCTTTAATTTGTGTAACATCCCGACCAGATATTACGGGTTTAAAAATATAATATAAAATAAGAAAATAAATCACATTTATTATAAATCCATTTCCCAAAAACGCAGGAATTTCAAAGAATTTATTTCATAATAAATATAACTCTAAGTTTAAATCTTCTCAAAATTTAATAAAATACCAAAACAGTCTCATAATAGATTACATCTTTATTCCAAAACCATAAATGATAAAACTCTATAAAACTGTTCCCATGAGTTTTCCCCGCTCCGTTGCTAAGCCTCACCAGATCATACAATCATACATTCATAATCCTCAAATACAAGTATATATATGTAACACCTCAAGTCATCGAATCATCAACAAACAATCAAGGCAAGCACTCATGTGTTTAAGTGTTGGAGTTTAAGCACACATTCTTCCTAAATACTAATATGTCACCTTGACAATTTAAATAACAACCACTTCATCTAAACACCTTTTCATGCCAGCAATCAAGACGCCCGTGTAGCCACACCAAATGCATCATACAAAAATACTCATCCCAAGTTTTTCTCATGCCTCCTTAACTAGAGTTCATACATAATCCCAACCCTATTTTGATAATTCTAACCTCACACAAGTACCCTCCTTTTATACTAACAATCATCCTAACACCCATCACTTAAATCTTTGATTCCCCTCTGTGCACACCACCTACTAGACATGCCAAAACGTTGCTGGCAGCTCGGGATCGCCTGGCGGTATATCAGGTGCCGCCGGGCGGCGTGACAGTGATTCCAGAACCATTTAGGTTCCTTCACGTCTGCAGAAAGCTATTATTCCCAATTTTCCCAATTCATCTTCTCCTCACGGATTCAGTCACAGGTATTCATACATTTAACACACACAGATCAATTCCATACCAACTGTTTGAGGCTTATTATTAACATATTGCCCATTTCATACATCACATATAGCAATCGCAAGTAACTCATAAAGGTTTACGAGTCTGTACTCAACCCCATAATTATCAGATTTCTACACACCCGCTAATTATCATCCAATCACGTCAAATGAAAGTATCATCAATATTATATAAGTGCATTAGTTTAACTATATCACAAAACATCCAAAAACACGTCAATTTACGCAGTCCAAGTGCGCGCCGCCTGGCGGGTCCTCCAAGGCCGCCAGGCGATTCATCACAGAACCCAGAAAACGCTAAAAAAATGTTGCGTCGCCTGGCGGAGCACTCTTAGCCGCCAGGCGGTTCTGGAAATTTTTGCCCAGAACTTACGGGTTTGAACGCGAAAAAGGGTAAAACACAATCATCAAGCCACAAAGACATTCCAGAACAGAGAAAAAAATACTAATAACACATATGAACAACTCCCCTTACCTCGGATCCTCGCTCCAATTGCAATTTAACGATTAGTGCTTGTTAAACAAACTATTCTTGATTTGATGAATAGACAAATCAAGCGAAAAAATCATAACTATAGTTAACAATAAGATACTAGGAAAAGCCCAAATACGGCGAATATTTTTCGTTGCAGTGGGAAAAAGTAG
>Ga0214542_1009079_pt1 | contig 15807 bp, 10 predicted proteins | sample CNSS1metaG_FD_160096 | JGI IMG/M metagenome (GOLD analysis project Ga0214542, IMG submission 160096) | Root nodule microbial communities from cowpea collected in UCLA plant growth center, Los Angeles, California, USA - CNSS1 | ecosystem: Host-associated > Plants > Roots > Nodule | place: USA... | reverse complement strand
AACTCAACAAACAATGCAGACACCGGGGGCCTAGATTTGGACCTACAACCACAAAACTTGATCTTGTTTTACCAGACATATGGATCCATATTCCACTTCTGATGATCCAATCTGAACATCAAAAGTTACTTTGGGAAGTGATTAGGTAGTTGAGTATTTCTCATAAAACATTGGTACAATCATAATTATTTCTTTCTCGAGAATATTAGCCATTCATCGGCTCACAAAAGAGATATATACTCACTACCTAACCTTGGCGATGTCGAGCAGGTATCGGATAGTCCTAAGTTTGGCCTATGAATATCCTAGTCCAATGTGTTATTCTAAACTATCCAGATATTCACCTACTTGGTAAAACTTCCTTAGACCCCACCATGGTCCATGCCTTTCATCCCGTAGTGTACCAAATTGTGACTTCCCAAATACAAACACTTTAACACTAGTTTAATCTCAACTTATTGAAACCAGACTTAACTCTTACTTAACTGACACACTCTTGGATATTTCAAAGGTCATAAAATGTGATGACTATCAATTCATGTCATTCTATAAACTATACACAAAGAATATAAAACAACGATAAAATGTACATGCAATTTTCTTCTATCCAAGCTCATTGAATAAAATAATATTTACTTTCACTTCACATCTATTTTTTTTATAAAATAATGATAAAATAAGAATCAAAGCAAGAACTTTATATAAATAATTAGATAAGGATTAGAACGTTATAAATAAATATAATAACAAAAATATAAATTAAACGGGACCGGTGTGTAACTGTAGATAAATAAAATAAAATAAATAAATAAGACCAGTGCATAACTACAGATATATTAAATAAAATAAATAAACAAGACCAGTGCATAACTGGAGATAAATTAAATAAAATAAATAAACAAGACCAGTGCATAACTAGAGATAAATTAAATAAAATAAATAAATAGGATCAGTGTATAATTGAAGATTAAATAAAATAAATATAAGAGGATAATAAATGAAAATAAGTTAAATAAAAGTAAATAGAGTAATATATGAGTCAAAATAAATAAAAGATTAATATAAAACTCATGAGTTTATGAAGATTAATATAAAAAGAGCTTAACTTCACTCCCGCTTACCTTATTGATTGAAGGCACACTAATAATATGTGTAGAGGACCAACTTTCTCTATTTTATTTCTCTCCTTTCTTTCTTTCTCACTTTCTCACTTTCTTACTTAACTCACCTTCACTCTTTCTACATTTCTTCCATGTACTTATAGGTTAGGATAAGATTCCTTTCAGTAATGAAAGATAAGCCAAAACTTTCCAAAGTAATCCATGTGGATGATGTAATCTTAGGTCATCTTTCTTTCATCATCCATTTCTTTCATCCATTTACAAGCCATGCATGTGCCAACTTGCCAAGTAATGAATTGATGCATTAAATGTAAGGTTATCACTTCTAATTATTCTTATCTTCCATGCATTTAGATAAAACTCCTTTAAATCCCCTTATCTTCTTTCTTTTTTCTTTTATTTCTTTTCTTTTCTTTGTTTTTCTTTTTCTTTTCCTTTTTTTTTCTATCTTCTCTCCTTATCTTTTTATCTCCTTAGAAGATTTTTTTTAATACACACCTATTTAATAATATTTTAATTAATATATTTTTACCTAATTTTTTTAATATATATATATATACATATTTTATTAGTTTTGTTTTCTTCTTATAATTATTTTTAATAAGTAAAAAGTACATCATGATAAAATATATTTTTAATGTTTAAACTACAACATAATAAAATACAAAGCATTAGTAAAAGTAGAATATTTTCTAAGTATTTTATTTAAAATAAATAATACAGTTTATTAAAAATAGGGATGTTACACCTCACATCTCAAGTTCTATTACAGTTAGTTTGATAAATGCTTATTTTTAATTTTGAGACTTCTTACGAACGATTTATGGATTGATTGCATAATAAGTGGTGTACTCCTTCCTACCTTGGTCTTTTTTCCCTAAGGAGGGTTTTGGTCAAGAAGGTTTTAACGAGGCATTATAGCAATAAATAACGCATAATTTTTCATCAATATTACTCTATGCTTACATTTTCAATCGCTAAAGCACGCACACATTTACATCAAGTGCATCAATCAAATCCTTTTTTAACATTTTGTCTATGGGAAAGGAAGCTTCATCAAACAGATGATCCCTCATATCTGTATCAATGAGAAAGGAAGCTTCATCATCCTAGATGATCCCCTCATATCTGTATCAATGGGAAAGGAAGATTCATCGCCCTAGATGATCCCCCCATATTGATAAAATAAATATGACAAAGATGACACACAACAACACACAAAGGTCGACATACTAACCCAGGAGGGCAAGAGGCTGGCCACATCTCGACCATGATTGGCCTAGTACATCTTGCCCAAGACACATGTTGGCAGCGTCAGAGCTACATCCTGGCCAGGAATGGCTGGTACATCTCGACCAAGACACATGTTGGTAACGTCACAACCACATCCCGACTAGGAATGGCCGGGTACATCTCGGCCAACCACACTCTTTCTTTCCTTCATACTCGATTTTACACATTTTAGCCTCTTGTTTCACTTCGTTCACTACGAGACTGGGGGGTTGGCGTAGGGGTTGGTCGATACCATCCCGGCCCAAGGAGGTGGGATTGGCTAGTATCATCCTATCCCAACCAAGAAGTACGAATGATCAACACCATCCCGGCCCAATTGGTAGCTATTGAAGAATGACCTTTTTGCACAACAGTCAAACAAAGCGCGATTGGGACATTGGAAAGACAAGAAGGTCGGGAACATCCTGGCCAACTAGGTCGTGTATATCCCGACCCAATAAGGCTATGGATGGAAAATGGAACTGCTTTGTAGAGCTGCAGAGAAGCAACGCGTAGTCTTATTAAATAAGGGAAGAGTTGATGTTTGGTGAAGTACAAACAAAAATATCTCATAATGGAAAGAGCTGATCTTTGACAAAAGTACAGACGAACAAATCTCAAAATGGAAAGAGCTGATCTTTGACAAAAGTACAGACGAACAAATCTTAGAATGGAAAGAGTTGATCTTTAAGAAAGGCACAAACGAACAATCTCGTTCAGAAGGAAAGAGTTTATCTCTAACAAAATGCAGACACACAATCTCAGTCAAAAAGGAAAGAATCGACACGTACAACCTTAGTTGGAAAGGGAAAGAATTGATCCTCGAATACAAATGGCCCACAAATAATAATAACAGGTTCGTTAAGAAATTAGTATAAATTAAAGCCTAGTGAACACGTAAAGGTATGTTTTTCTCACTTTACTACATACACCACATATCAAATCATTATTTGACTTGAGCATCGGGGTGTCTGCAGGTACCCCCACCCTTGGAGTTCAGACGACAAGAAGATCCAGGAAAAGGTCGGAGGGGAACAGGAGGAGGTTTGACACAGAGGGTTCTTGAGATCGTCTGGTTCCGTACTAAAATAGTATTGATCATGTACAAGCAGCAACACAAATGACAAAAAAAACATACTAACCATAAATGAGGATGAAAAATAAAATTAGTACATATTGGTAATCTGATATTCAAGAAATATAATTTGTTAAAATCCATAGAAAAAAAAAAGAACTCTTAGCAGAGAATAATTTAAGAGGCAATAATAGTCATAAAGAGATAAAAACATTAAAAAAAACAAAATAAAATCCAGATTGATCATAAGAAAATAAAAATAACAAAAATCATTCCATTTTTTTGAACAAAATTATAATTTACTAAATAAAGGTTTTAATTCATTAGTCATCATTTTTAATACCATTAAAAATTAACATACATTAGTAATAATTTAATTCATTTTATTCTCAAACATATAAACTTATGATTAATTTAATAGAACTATATTGGTAATAAAGTTTTTTTAGGCTTTTTTTAAACATCCTTTTATAATTAATTTAATAGAGAAATATTAGTAGTAAAAAAATTTAGGTCTTCTTTTGCTCGAGACCTAAACCGAATGCTTTACTGACTTTACCCTTAAACCGACCCTGAATTGCGGATAAAATAAACATTATTCGTTTTAAGGATTATATGTGATATATTATAGTTATAAATTTTAAAAAATAATTTATATATAGTCTTTTTAATTTAATAACATTAATTTCTTAAGTATTAAACAACATTTTAGGTTGAAATTTAAGTTAGAATATATCAAATAATATAACCAACTCAAACATTAACTTCATACGTAGTTTTATATGTTAAGATCAAAAAAATTATATCTATTTATTTTTAAAATTTAAAGACCAAACTATAACAAAAGACTGGTTTATGCTTAAGTCAGTAAAAGAGATGTGATATTTTAGAGTAAGAGAGAATGAGTATGAGAGTGAGTTTTGCATGAGGTCCATGAGATAAAACAAGTAATATAGTGATATCAAATAATATCAATAAAATAACGACTAACCGTGAATATGTGATAATAATAATAAGAAGAAGAATAATTATAATTATAATTATAATAGTAAAAATAATAATAATAATAATAATAATAATAATAATAATAATAATAATAATGTGACATTTTACCTCACACCAAATATTTTGTAGATATATGGTATTAAGTGATATTATGATGTGACCGAACTACCGAGATTTGTCATTATTATTGTTAATATGAGAATATTTATTCTAAGACATGTATCTCAAAATATTTTATAACCATTGAGATTTAGTGGGCCTTGTTGGATTGTGTTATTGAACACGTTTATTGGGTCGAGTAGGTACATAGGCGACTTTTGGTCGAGTTGTAGCTAACTTTAAAATCGGCAAGTGGGCTGATTATTAAGTCGAGTTGTGAGAGGTCATTTTTTATTTTTTAGGTGGATTTGGCCGCTACGAGTTGCTGATTGGGACAAACTTTGATGTTGTTTCTCTAAGCGAGCCATATACTACTAACTCGAGTAGGTTTCTGTGCATGTTATAGACTTGGGCAGGCCTTGGAATGTGGTGTCGACTTCGGCAGGCTTTGGAGTGTACTGCTAACTTGGCCAGGCTTTAGAGTGAGCTGCCATCTTGGATAGGCTTTGGAGTGTGGTATCGACTTGGGATGGCTTTGGAATGCATTGTCATCTTGGATAAGCTTTAGATCATGTTGCCAACTTGGATAGGCTTTGGAGCGTGCTGCTGCCATGGACAAGCTTTGGAATGTGTTACCGATTTGGGCAGACTTTGGTACATCCTACCTACCGACTTGGGTAGGTTTATTGGGAATTGTGGAGCATTGCTAAGGGTTTTTTTTTAGACGTTGTGATGATTGTGTTACCCTATGAAAGGTCTTATGAGATAAAATTCGTTTGATTGCTACTAATGTGGTTGTATCTAAGTTGATTTTAGTTTGGGAAGAAGAAGCGTCAAGAACTATAATTGGTTTTAGAGGGAACGACGTGGTCGCATCTGGACGTTTGAGCTCGGAAGACGAAGCACTAAAGTCCGCGATGGAGGGAAATGACATTTAGTAAGTTGTTGAACCATTTGAAAATCATTTTTAAGTTTCTCCTCTTTGCTTTCTTCCTCTTTTATGCTCTTGAGTTGTTAGTTGATCCTTTTGTTCACTTCTACCAATTCTTCCTTTATCCTTCGCTATTCTCCATTTAGCTTCTTGTTTGTAAGTATGTCTTCTTCTTCTCTTTCTCCTAATATCGGGTATGGTACCGTTGACAACATTCGATGTTGAATAGGGAGATTACCCGCATGAGCGAGGGTTCTTTTCTGATACTCCTCCTATTTTTGATGAAAGGGTTTCCTCAGCAGAGCCTCTCTTTGTCACCCCAAAAGGAAGAAGAAGGTGATTAAGAGTAAGGCGCATCTTCTGCGATGCAGGCTGAGTTGTTAGCACTAGCGACCTGAAGGCGCGGTCGATTTGCCCCATTAGGGATCCTAGGTACAACTGGATTAAGATGAGATGGCTTTTTATGCCTTTGAGCTCATCATAGGGACGAGGGTACCCAAGCTAAAGTTACTTGTTTAAGTAACTTTGCCAGACAAAACCCAAATTAGGGACAAAATCCAAGCAAAAAAAGAAGTACACAAATCCTCAAACGTTTAATTGTAATACATCTTTAAAAGCGTAGCATTCCACGTTCTAGGGACAAGCTTTCCTTCGAGCTCTTCTAGTTTGTAGTTGTGATATTTTAGAGAGTCGACTACATGAAAGGGTCTTTCCCGATTGAGGGCTAGTTTTCCATCAGTTTTGTCTTTACAAGCGCTACCAAGAATTCTCTAGACTAGATCTGCTTTCTGGAAGGATCTTTTACGAACTCAGGTGTTATAGCATCGTGTCGCCGTTTGTTTAGTTGTCGCTTCTCTTATGCGTGCTTCTTCTCGGACCTTGTGTATGAGATTTAGCTTGGCTAAGAGGATTTCTATGTTACTCATTTCGTAAAAGTGTTGTCGGTGCCAGGAAGTTTCGCCGAGCTCTACTGGTATCATGGCATCAAGGTCATAGGCTAGTCAAAATTGTGTTTCTTTTGTTTATGATTGTGGGGTACGGTGGTAACCCCATAATATGGTCGATATTTCTTAGCCTAGAGACCTTTGGCTCTCCCAAGCTTCTTTCTTAGCTTAGTAAGGATGACTTTGTTGATTGCTTTGGCCTGTTCATTTCCTTGGGGATGATCAACTAATGAAAATTTGTGACTGATGCTGAGTTGGCTAAGGACTTGTTCTAAGTCGGCATCGGTCAACTGTAGGCCGTTATCGATAACTATGAAGTGTTGTTGTCCATGTTGACACATGATGTTCTTGTAGCAAAATTTTTAAACTAGTTAGATCAAGATGGTAGCCAGTGGTTTTTCCTTTATCCATGTAGTAAATTAATCTACGAGCACAATGAGAAACTTGACTTGCCCTTTTGCTAGGTGAAAGGGGGTTCCGCAAGTAGCGAATGGTCATAGAGTGGTTATAGTGTGCAACTTTTCAAGAGCGACTTGATGTAGTAGGCGAAATTGTTGACATTCTTGGCACCTCGTGATGTACTCATAGGCATATTTTCTCAATGTAGGCCAATAGTACCCAACTCTCACTACTCGTGTAACCATGCATCGAGCTCCAGAGTGCATGTTACATATGTCACGATGCATCTCGACGAGTACGTATTGGACATGTTCTTGATTCAGGCACTTAAGTAATGTGCAATGAAACCTCTTCTTAAGAGTTTCCCATTCTGCACTATATAGAATGATGTTTGTCATTGTATGTGTTTTGCCTCTATCGAGTTGGCAATGAGTATATTAGCTATTAGGTAGCCTAGAATTGGGGTTCTTCTAAGATGATGTCAGTGGTTCCTTCTAAGATGATGTCGGTGCTACAAAATTTCTTGTTGGTGGACCTGTCAATGCTAAGGGACAACCACGCGAGTTGTTCCCCTTTGGACGGGAGCACGGTAAAGAAATCTACCAAGAATTGTGACTTCATTAGTCCCCTATTCTTATTGGTTAGTCCGAACTCGGAGAGTTCTACTAACCATGTCGTCATGCATCCTACCAGCTCGATCTTTTATAAGATCTTCTTGATGGGATAATCTCTGCAAACACAAATATTGAAAATACGTAACTAGAGTCATAGTCGTCGAACTCAAAAGATTAGGATCAGGACGAGCTTTTCTATGATTTGGTATCACTCCTTTGTAAAAGTACATTAAATATTTCTTCTTGTCCTAATTCACGACAATAATTGAGCTAATTGCTGAATGTGACACAACCAAGTACATGACAAAGGCTGGTTTGGATGAGGACTGTTATGGACGGGGAGTGGCATCATCTCCTTCTTAGTTGGTGAAACATGGTTTCACCTTCCTCGATCCAATCGTGGGTTTGGGATTTCTTTAATAGCCTGAAAAGGACTTTACATTTTATGCAAGGGATGACAAGAAATGGGCCAGCAAGACTAGTCAACTATTCAAACTCTGAACTTCTTTCAGGTTGGTCGGGCTCTTGATGTTGAGTATAGCCTCGCATTTATCTAGGTTGTCTTTTATTCCACGCTAGGTTATCATGAAGTTCGGGAATTTGTCACCACCTACACCAAAGAAATTATTTTTGGGTTAATCCTCATGTTATGATGGCTACCTTGTTAAAGATGGCCTAAAGGTGTGCCAAATGGTTAGTTGCAATGGCTGATTTGATACCATGTCATCCATGTGAACATCCATTATCTCTATCGTGAAGGCAACGAACACCTTATCCATCAAACGTCGATACGTTACTCTGCGTTCTTTAAACCAAAGGGCATGACTTTGTAGCAAAAGTTAGCTCCTTTCTTCATGACGCACATCTTCTCTTTGTCAGGTGGGTACATGTGAATTTGATTGTACCTCAAGTATGCATCTAGGAAACTTAATAACTCATAACCTATGGTGTTGTCTACTAGTCGATCGATATTAGGTAATGGATATGTGTCCTATGGACATGCCTTAATAAGATCAATGTAGTTGACACACACGCATCATTTACTGCTAGCCTTTTTCACCATCACGACATTAGTGAGCCACGTGGTGTAGGTGACTTCTCTGATGAATCTGACTTCAAGGGGCGATGTTACTTCTTTGTTGATAGTGTCTGATCTCTCTAAGATTTCTCTTTCTTTAGGCCACGAGTTTGGCATATGGAAGGATGGATAAATTGTGGTTAGAAAACCAGGATCAATGCCAGGCATGTCGGCTAGACACCATAGGAATTAGTCCACATTTTTTTTAAGGACTTCCATTATCTGGTTATGGACTGGTTCATCCACATTATGACCTTTGTGACTTGGGTTGGCAGGGCCCCTAAGGTGTAGTCTTGCATAGGCTCATTGAATGAGAGTCAATTATCTTTCGAGAATTTAGACTTGAAGTCGAGGTGAGGGTAATATTGCTTGATTCATTTTCTAAGATCTGTAAGAAATGGTTAACATGGTGATGAGTCCATCTTCAAGCTTGGAATCCAAGAACAAGTGATGAAAGACTCCACGAGTTGATGAACGACGCAAAATCAAGAAGGTATGATGGTGAAGAGGTTCGGTGATGGTGTATAGAAAAGGATCTCAAGTGAGGTTAGGCCAACATTTAAGGAAGGAGGCTAGAGGAAACCACTATGAACGCTAGCCTAAGGTGATTCACAAAAAGAGAGTACTCTAGAGACATCTGAATAGCATAAATCTACTAAAATTCATGAATGGTTTTAAATCATCTAAAGCTTTCTATTTATAGGAGGAAAGAGGAGTTGTTTGTCTCCAAAAATGGAAGGGAAAAATGGTCTAAAAAGTTGAATTTGGAGCCAAAAGGAATGCATGCCAGAAGTGTGACTTACCACCTAAGCAAGTCACATGTTCCTTACTTGTATTTGTTAGCACAAGCAACCTTGATGCAAATATTTGATAAAGCAAAGTGCATGAGATCACATGTAATTGATGAAGATCCATTCGATGATCATGTTTCTATTGTGTTAAATCTAGAAATAAAGTGAACAATATGATGTTTACATATGGTACCATATTCGTAGGCTATATTACATAGGTTGGATGACTTGTTAGTCTTAGTGCATCCTTTTTAATTTTTTAAATGGGTTTTAACAAGTTAAAAGGCTTGTTGTATATAGTTTTTGGTATGAATGTATTCAATCAGTTTAATTATTTTTCAATCGACTGATTTCACTTAAGTCAAGTGAAATCAATATATTGTACGGAAAAATCAAAATTCACTTAAGACCAAACTATATAAGTTATCTTTTAGAGAGTTGGGGCACGATTTTGAGTTTTTGAATGCAAAAAACAATCATTCATCTTTGGAAAACTCTCTATCTCTGAATCACACAGCTGCAAGTGGTAGATTGAAGATCTTGGTTAATCTTGGAGGCATTTTGCCTTGGTTGGAGCTTGAAGAACTCGAGTTTGGTTTGCTAGGAAGAGCCACCATCAGGCTTTTAAGTTCTTGTGCCTCTTGTTGTGTTCCTGATGTGATTTTAGGCTTGTAAATATTTTCTTACAGTGGTGTGGTTGAGATTTTTGTGTGATTAAAAAATCTTGGTGTTTTTATTGTTCAAAAGTGTAATCTTGGTGTGATTTTTGTAAGACTTATGATAATAGTGGAAATCAGGCTCACATTATTCTGATAAACTGGATGTAGCTTTGTGATTGAGTGAAGCAGTGTAAAAACAATTGTCCATTTCTCTTTCTCTCATCTTGATCACCTTTAAAATCTTAAGAAAATAATTCAAATCAATCTTTGTTGTGCTTTCATGTGTTTTCACGTAATCTAGTAGTGTAATCTTGTTAGAAATACTATTTAAAACGAATCTTGTGTAAGAAAGTATGTTGTTTGAGTTGGATTTGCGAATTTTGAATTCTACATAATTTCTCAATATTTTAGCCGATTGGTTTCATATTTTAATCTATTTATTCCTAGTGTATGAACATATTAACCTGCTATTTTTATTTTTAATCATTTAAAAGTGTAATGTTCTACAACTTTTGCATTCTGATTTTGTAGTCTAATTAATTCAAGCAAAAGGGGTTTTAAGCTTTCGAAATTTTCATATAGCCAATTCAACCCCCCCTTCTAGGCTTAAACTACCATTTCATTACTAACAATATTGGCATAAGAAAGGGATCTTAACCTATCTTGCTCACTTAGCTAGCGGACAAGACTAGGTTTAAATTATGCATCTCCTCAAGCCCACTACTTTTAGGCTCAAACTCCTTTTCAAGCCTAAAACCCTCTAAGCCCCAAATACATGGTCCAAAGAAAACCTTATATTGTTGGGCCCATAATACAAAGCCCAATTTAAAACCTTAATCTTATATTTACAATTTATAGAATCTCGGGGTAAGTCTTCACATCCTCCTTAGCCTAAATGAACCGTAACTTGGGCCCGTCATGATCAAAGGAGGTACAATCTTCTTGAATCCTCCTAGCCACAACTCTAGTTGCAGGTCCCTTGGCTAGAGTTATGTCATCATCCCTTCTCTCTTAAGAATGATATGGCCTCAAATTTGAAGTGTATGCCTTATCCTTAGTTCCACATGCAAAAGGAATTAAATCAGTGACATTGAAGGTGGCATTAACTTCATACTCCTCTGGCAGCTGTAGCCTATAAGCATTATTGTTCACTCTCTTAAGCACTTTAAAGAGACCATCTCCTCAGGGGCTAAGTTTGGACTTCCTTTTCTTAGGAAACTAATATTTGCTTAAAGTAAGCCAAAACCAATCCCCTTCTTCAAATATGACTTCCCTCCTCCTTTTTTGTTGTATTTGGCATACCTCTCAATTTATTGTTGTATTTGTCTTTTAACCCACTCATGCAATTTCTTTATAATCTCATATCCGGCTACCCATTTTTTATGAACAAAGTCAAAAAATGTGGAAAGTGGTAGTAAATCTACTAGAGTAGGAGGATTAAATCCATAAACAACCTCAAAATGAGAGATCTTAATAGTTTTATGAAACACCATGTTGTAAGAAAACTAAATATAGGGAAGGTACTCATCCTAAGACTTGTAGTTTCCTTTCAAAATTACCCTTAGCATAGTATAGAGAGACCTATTGATTGTTGACATGAGAAGTCAAGGTGGTGTGTCTCATGAAGATTTGATGAAACTTTTTGAACTACTTAGAAGCCATTACCTTGGAATCAAGCCTACATTGATAAAGATAAGGAGTTTTGATGAAATTCATGTTGATCAAGTCTGAAATGTGTGCTCTCAACATGGATAAATCATTAGGAAGGAGTATTTGATGTTTATAATTTACATTGTAGACCTTGTAGCATTAATTTAATGTAATTTGTCTTTGTTGTGTTTTTTTTTAATCTGTTGAATGGTTTTTCAACAGGTTAAAATGTTAGCTACAGTAGTCTTAAACTATGACTTATTCAATTAGTTGATTTATTTTTTAATCGACTGATTTCACTAACGTCAAGTGAAATCAACCGATTGATTTGGAAATCAACCTGTTGAATTTCGTAACAGTTTAACTATAAGTGCTTTGATTTTCAAAAGAGAGGTAACTTGATCATTTTTTAGCGCGAACTGTTTTGGAAACTTGGGAAATCTCTCTCTTTCTTGATCATTCAGACTACAGCTATTGAAGATTGATCTTGGATCAATTCTTGGAGCTTTTAGCCTGTGTTTGAAGCTTGGAGAAGGTGGTTTGTGGTAGGCAGGGTTGTGCTACCACTGAGGTTTGATCTTTCTCAAGCTTTGTGTGTGCCTGGTGGTTTTCTAGGTCTGTAAGAGGGTTCTTGCTGTGTTGTTGTGATTCTTGTGTGATTCAAGAGTCTTATGTGTGGTTTTTTCTTATTTTGAAAGTGTAAGAGTTGAAACTTTGTAAATCTTTTGAAATAGTGCAAAGTCAAGTTCGGGTTTCCTTGACAAACTTGATGTAACTCATGAGTGAACCAGTATAAAAATCTTGTGATCCAATCTTTTCTCTAACCCTTCTCTGTTGCATAATAATTTAAAGTTTAAAGAACTTGGGTTTAAATAATCTTTTTCATATTCTTGAGTGTTTTGATGGCATCTGTAGCATAGAGCATGTTTGCATAATCAATTAGAACATGTCTTGATTGTTCTTGTGCATTGTTTCTGCTTAACATCTCAAATCTTCATTTATGTATTTTTCCCAATATTTCAGTCGACTGTTTTTGTGTTTCAATCGGTTGTTTATATCAGTATAGAATCTGTTTAGTAAAATCAATCGATTAACTCTGTTTTTGATCAATTGAAAGTATATTGTCCAGTGGTTTTTGCATCCTAACTGGGTGATCAAATTGATTCAATAAAAGAGGGTTTTTAGCTTTAAAAGATAGCCTAAATTTGTAACTAGCCAATTCAACACCCCCCTTCTTGACATTTCAACCATTTTAAAACTAACATTGACAACTTTTGTCTACCTACCAGTTTAGGGATGACAATAAGTAGAAAAGTTAAGCTTAGTTCCTAGACTAGACAAAAGAGTTTTCCAAAAATGGCTAAGGATTTTAGTGTCTCTATCAGATACTATGGTATGGGGTACTCCATGAAGCTTTACAACATATTTAAAGTAAATTCTAGCAATGTTGCTAGCATCATCCATTTTGTGACAAGGTATAAAATGTGCCATTTTTCTAACGTGATCAACCACCACAAAAATGGAAACACAACCCCTTTGGGTTCTTAGGAGACCTAAAACAAAGTTCATTTTAATATCTCTCCAAGGGGCTAAAACAATATAGAGTCCATGAGGCATTGTTATAGATTTAGATTGTAAACATGAGATAAATCTATGACAATGTCTTTGGACATTTTTCCATATGTGGACAGAAGAATTTTTCCTTTAATAAGTTAAGGGTCATCTCTACACCAAAATGGCCATAAGCCCCCCCTCCCCCACCCACCCGACCCCCCATGTGTTTCTTGCATTAGGAGCTTTCTATGTGAACCTTGGGGAATGCAAACTTCTCCTTCTTTAAACAAGTACCCATTCTTCACATAAAAGCCCCTTGAGCTCTCTCTAAACATTCAACATAGGTCGATGTAAACTCATAATCTTGAACGTACATTTTAGGAATATGATCAAATCTAAGAATTTAGGTTCCCAACTTTGAAAACAAGGTGTGTCTCTTAGACAAGGCATCAACCACCACATTACTTTTTCCTTTTTTTTATTTTATCACATAAGGAAATTGTTCCAAGTATTTCATCCACGTAGCATGCCTTTTATTCATCTTATGTTGACCCTTGAAGTGTTTAAGTGACTCGTGGTCATTATGAATGACAAAGTCCTTGGTGTGGTATTTGAGGGAGGCACCATTAAGTTCTTCATTGAAATTAGCAAATGGATAATATGCTTGCAAAAACACTACACCTACTCCCACACCTGATGCATCACACTCTAGCTTAAAAGTTTACGAGAAGCCTAGTAAGGCTTCAATGGATGCATTGGTAGTTCATTGAGTTGCTGAAAAAAACCTCTTATTTTTCTCCCTAACTAAAAGAAACATCATTTTTCACTAATTAGGGGAGAAGCCAAACTTGAGAAGTTAGGAACAAACCTTCTATAGAAACTTGCTAACCCATGGAAGCTCCTAAGTTCTCCTACATTTTTAGGTGTATGTCAATCTTGAATGACCTTTATTTTCTTAGGGTCGGCATGAACCCCATGTTTATTGACCACAAAACCTAAGAAAATGACATTATCTACACAAAAGGTACATTTTTCTATGTTTATAAAATGTTTATTTTTCCCAAGAATGGTAAGGACAAACCTAAGATGGTCTACATGCATAGGCAGACTCTAACTGTAACATCCCATTTAAATAATAACATAATTAAATGAAATCTTACACCGGATAATATAAAGAGCCAAGTTGCAGAGTATAAAGTCACTCCTTACAGTTATCCAAGGTACTTAAAAGGAAATACTAAAGCTCACTACAATGCCTACAACCCAAAAGGAGTAAGAGATAGCCAATATTTGAAATAAAGTCTTAAGGGCAATACAATAGACGGGCCTTCGCCCTAAAGAAAAGCCCAAAGAGACCTGAAGTCTAGCACGGGTAGACTGTGCAGCGGAACCATCCCTTCTCTGTTGACCTCGAGTACCTCTTGCATCTGCTTCCATCAATAAATTGATGATCATCACAACGGTAGAAAAACAACATACAAGGCAATCAAACAAGCAAAAGCGTAAGCTAGAGCCAAAAATATTTTATCATGAATCAGATATACTTTCACAGTCCAATATACATACATCATCCAAGCATGTTATGACCTCTCAATCAATACACTAAAACTCGACTTAACTCATCCAGATACATATAATCTGGTTGGATTAAATGGATGCTCGTAGTTGTGGTGGATACCTCTGCTCACCCCCGAGCTATGTGTTACAAGTGTTACAAGTGTTACAATGAATCAATTCCCTCACACACAAGGTTAGCCCTTAATAAATTTCAGGCCTCCTGCTACTCTCACCACAGGAGTCAGTCCGCTCTAAGTGAGACTAACTGACTCCTTAGAGTGTCAGGATGCAATCCTTACCTTGAATCCTTACCAAGTTATATAGATGGGGCACCACCATGGACACCCACTAACAAGGGCCATGGAATTACGTCCCAACCACTAAAGCACGACCCTGAAATCCCACCTAGAGATTTCAAGGAATTACGCACTGACCACAGACCAATCATGTTCAATCAATCAAGTAATGTTTACCATACATAATATCTCATGCCAACCTTTACAACCCATTCTCATTCATAACCAAATGTTGAATCCATACCAACTCATCCTTCCCAAACAGTGAATATATATTTGTATTCCATATCAATACCATGTCTCCTTGATACCAACCATCTCATTTAAATCACATGCCAAGTTCATACCAAACCCATCATCCACAATCCATGAATCACATCACTCATGCATAATCATTTATCACATGCTTTTAATATAACAATTAGATTCAAGCCAGTAATAACCATTCAAGATCAGAGAAACAACCAAACTACAGCGATCTTGCGATAAAAACTGCTCTCACTACAGAGCTATGATTCAAGATCGGACCGGTCAAAATCAAAAGCTATGTGTTAAGGATCAGCTGTTAAAATTTCAGCTCGATCCAACAGTTAACATAGTAGAAATCTTCATTTTACGAAAAGTGTGCAATGCATAAAAAGAGTAGCGCCACATCAATCAAACATACTTGCACACCATACATTTTTATTCGACCAACAACCTCATTCAAGCATCACAACCATACAACAGACCAAAAATCGGCAAAATAACTTTAAAAACATA
>Ga0214542_1009078_pt1 | contig 15809 bp, 13 predicted proteins | sample CNSS1metaG_FD_160096 | JGI IMG/M metagenome (GOLD analysis project Ga0214542, IMG submission 160096) | Root nodule microbial communities from cowpea collected in UCLA plant growth center, Los Angeles, California, USA - CNSS1 | ecosystem: Host-associated > Plants > Roots > Nodule | place: USA... | reverse complement strand
GGGTTAAGTGAGCCGGGTTGAATTCAACCCACTTTTGAAAAAGTTGAATTTTTCTCAACCCAACCCGGCTCGAACCCGTGGTGAGCCGGGTTGGCTCACGGGTTGAAACCCATTTTGACATCTCTACTAGCTTTGTCTGATTTCTAAGAGTCGTAACTGTGAGAGAGAGGCAATCTTGGATTCTTGGAGAAAATCTTACCGGGTTCTCTAGAATTCTTGAAGAAGCAATCAAAATGGCTTTCATTTCAAAACTTCTTGCTTGACATTAAGGTTGATATGTAACATTTGCATTCCTAGGTGTATTTGTTCCATTTTATTTTCTACATATTTCAATTCTTCATATTGTATCACTATGTAGGTGACGTTCTTATTGCAATTGTGTGTAACATTGCATTAGGGTGTGGTTCTTGATAAGTGTTATAAGTTCTTGATGTCTTAGGGTTTAGAATTATTGAGGAGCACTAGTAATTCTGTAACCTTTCTTGATATAGTGGAAATCTTCTACCTAAGGTTGCTTAGAATAAAACTGGATGTAGATTCATTAGAATCGAACTAGTATAAATTTGGATGTTTCTCTCTACTTCTATCTCTTTTTCACATATCTTGTATCTTCGAAAAATTCCACTTCATAGCATTAACAAAGATCCTTGTTAATTGATTAAAAAATTGCATAATCTATTTTAAAGAAATAAAAAGAATAAAATTGTTGAAAACCCAATTCATCCCCCTCTTGATTTGTGAATAGTGGTTGTAACATCTTTAACAATTGACACCAGAGCTGGTTAATTGAAACCTTAATCAATTAAAAAGATCTTGGATATGACTAATAGACAACCCTTATTCGTTGGAGGAAATTACCCATTTTGGAAAATTATAATGAAAATCTTTTTATAGTTAGTTGACAATGGTGTATGGGATCCTGTGATAAATAGACCTTTTGAACCCACAAAGAATGTAAATGGTAAAACTATTTCTAAAGAATTCTCTACATAGACACATGATGAAAACAAGAGAGCATATTATGATGTAAGGGCCAAAAATATCATTTGTTCTACACTAACTTTGGATGAATTTTACAAGATTTCTGTTTGTGAATCAGCAAAAGAAATGTGAGATGCTTTGGAGGTGACACATGAAGGCACAAATGAGGTCAAGAGATCAAGGTAAAACACTCTCACCCAAGAATATGAACTGTTTAGGATGAAGACCGAAGAAAGCATTTGAGATGTTCAAAAAAGGTTTACTCATATAGTAAATCACCTTTTGGCCCTTGCCAAGACATTTGATAAGGAGGAACTTAACATCAAGATATTAGAGAGTCTAAATAGAACATGATAGCCCATGGTTACAACAATATCTGAATCAAGAGATCTTACAAGCATGAATATTGCGAAATAAGAGATCATTGGCTTAGACGAATTATTTGAAGAAGATCGCTTAACCGTAGCAAGAGCACGAAAAATTGAACATTTCTTATCACAACCCTTTTTTGTAGCAAAAGTTTTTATTGGTTAGGATGGAAAATATGTTGGTCTAGCAGAAACAATTAGAGGATTTAATTTGATTTTTTATGGAGAATTAGACGGTCTTCCTGAACAAGCCTTTTGATTGGTAGGTAACTATGAACTTAGAAAAAGAGAGCAATTTTAAGAAATGACTTTAAATATTTGAAAAAAATCTCATCAAAGAATACGAATTGTCTAGGATGAAGACTCAAGAAAGCATCTGTGATGTTCAAAAAAGGCTTACTCATATAGAAAATCACATATTGGCCCTTGGCAAGACATTTGATAAGGAGTAACTATCAAGATACTAAAGAGTCTAAACAGAAAATGACAACCCAAGGTTACAACACTATCTGAATCAAGAGATCTTACAAGCATGAATATAGCAACTCTCTTTGAAAATTTGAGAGAACATGAACTAGAACTAGGAAGACTCAAAGAAGAAGAGAAGGAGAGAAAAAACACACCGTTGCTTTGGCTGCTGTGAAATCTACTACTAGAAATATTGAATCTACAGATGATCAAGATGATGACAACTCTAACCGTGAAACATTAAATCTTATGGTAAAAAGATTCCCAAGAACAATTTATAGCCCCAACATGCTTTGAGTGTGGTAAAACTGGCCACATCAAACTTGAATGTCCTGTCTTCAAACTGAAACAAAATCTGGAAGAGAAGAGTGAAGCAAACAAATATAAGAAGAAAAAGAAAGCTTACATCACTTGGGAAGACAACACTTCCTGTACATCCAATGAATTCACTGAAAGTCTTGAAGTGAAAGTCTTGAGGAGGAAACAAACTTGTGTTTAATGGTTGGTTTAGGTTCCTTTAAAAGCGGTGTAAGCAGTTTTGAATCTAATGATGATGAAATTAAATACTATCAATTGCTTGATGCATTTAAGGAATTGCATGAGGAAGTTAAAAAATTACAATATTCAAATAATAGGCACAAAGGGGGAGAATAGGTGGCTAGAAAATAGATTATAACAGCTAAAGAGGAAAATGAATTAGAAAAAACTAATAAAAGTCATGTTTGTAATTGCATGAGAAGTGTACCCATATGTGAAAATTGTCCCAAGATAACTAGAAAGAATTGACTATCTAATGAAAATTTACTATGTTGTTTGCTAGTAGAAAAAAGTATTAAATACAGATTGGAAGGAGGTTATCTTGACTCTCCTAGTTATCGAGAATCACATAGAGGATGATAGTGTAGTGAGAGTCAAAGGAGGTTTCCATATAGTTTGGAGAGAAGGCATATATGTATGATACATGGGTCATGTCTTTAGTTGGATAATAGTAATTTGCCCATTCAAATGATAATGGTTGGATAGATACCCGTGTGCAAGGTGTAGCCCACAAAGTCTATCAATATATCATAAGAAAAGTGTAGAATCTCTAGATCAAATTCAATACTCTTAATCTTCTAGAAGTAAACCACGTTATCATGGTGAAAAGGCATGTATGCATGATGAAACATGTTATTCATTCGATGTGTTTATATCTGTGTAAATGACCTGATCAGAAGATACACCATTAGATGATCTTTCAAATAACATTTTATGTGATTGTAAGACAATAGACAATGATCCGATCAGACGATAGACCATATGTTTTAACAGTTAGACAACCTGCTAAATGACATTCACTAGAAGATTAACTAGATAAAATCATATGGATAACGAGACATCGCTAATCTAGTGGAGATTTACACGTACCTTCCAAAGAGCCTATTCCAAAAACCTTATTTCATAAATTCTTGGAAGTTTATTAAGAAAATTTTCTAGAACATGTAATTCATAAGTAACTTATTGTCAAGGATAAAATGGTAATTTGAAAAATTCAGGAGATTGCGAGTGCACAAAGAAGTCATGGGAGTGCAGGAAGCAAAAGTCTCTAAATGATTATAAATTAGTGTTATTATTCCAAAGCACCCTTACGATAACCGAAAATATTATACCGGTAAGCTGTATAATATGGTTTAGAAGCATGACAAATGATTCATCCTCTACATTCATGCATGGTCTTGTTCTAGTGATAAAAAACAAACCTTGAAGTTAATTTCAGACTGTTCAATTTCAGATTAGCTGACCAATAAGTACAAATATTCATTCCTGATTATTTATTTCAGAATGAATTTCCACACAATCCGGGGTGCATTTTGGAATTATACAATCAGAAATGTTAAACAACATTGAAAAAGATAATTTTGAATTGTACAATACAACACTAAAATTTTAACTTTCCGATTGTTCAATATAAAAACACTTTGAAACACTCAATCCGAAAACTTTTTGAGTCACTCAATCTGTAGTCTTTGAGACATGGAGGAATATTTTTGACATTTCTCACACCTCATGGAGGTGCAGGGCCAAAAAAGATGAGTTTCAACCAGTTTACTTGAGTACCATTAGTTTAAAAGCTGCAATAATGATACACAATGCAAGCTATAAATTTAGCAATTTCTTAACATCAGCTACAACTATGCGGAAAACAAACCTTGTACATGTAATGTTATTCAAAATTATGCGCTGTTCTCTTTTACAAAATATACTTTTCCTCCTTTGGAAGGCAAATGTAGTTTATAGATATACAAACACTAATAAGAACATGAAGTCACATATTTACCAGCGGGCATCCTCTAGACAATAGGCTCATCTTCGAGGTAATTATATTCGAAAGTGAAGTCAGTCTTGATTCTTTGACACCTGAGAATAATCAAATCAGGACAATCAGAAGTGCAGTGCCACATTACGAACATGTCAACCATTTAATGGACTTCTGAACCACAAAATGGTAAAACAGGAAAATACAGTCAGTAGGATTGTTTTTGACAAATTACGAACATGTCAACCATTTAATGGACTTCTAAACCACAAAATGGTAAAACAGGAAAATACAGTCAGTAGGATTGTTTTTGAATTAAATTTATAGTAGCCAGAAAGCACAGTGCCAAATATTAACTAATCATATATCATGCAAGGATGACAACGCTGGTAGGGTTTGAGTAGACACTATATGCCCATTACTATTGTCCTTCAAGGAACCAGTTGTCCCAAATTTAACGTCCCATCTGATGACATAAATTGACAGTAAACAAACATATTTCTAAATAGATGACAAACCTGACAAATGTATTAAAAATAGAAAATGGATATTTGCAGAAAGTTTTAAAAGATAGCCATCTCCAATCTTTCTATAAAGAGATGATTGCAAATAGATGACATTATAAGTTCACTATACTTACCACCCATGTTGCATATCATCATTTGCTATATGGAAATCAAAGTACACATATGTTCCTTGCTCATATTCATCTGTTGCAACTTTTGGCTCTTCATGCCGTTGAAACCATGTGTTATACTTGCGATGATATCTCCAAGACTGTTTCTTTAGCTCCTTTGCAGCCATATATTGTTGGTAAGTGTTCTACAGAAAATAATGAATGTAAGCTTACAGGGCAGAATGAGAGTAATACGAATCACCCAAAAAGTCCGTGTACCTGTTGATAGTAAAATGCAAAGAACAGGGTATCAGTACCATATGGTTCTAGACCCACTCTCTCCCAAAAGGCAGGATTATTAACAATAGGTGCCTGAACTTGAGGAAAACTTGGAGGAGTTATCGTAGGATGTTTCTGCATAACCCAAAAAAAGGGAAACTTTTGTCTTATAATCTAGTAATACATAATATAGTATTCAATTAAAATGATGATTATTAAAACCAAAGAAGTATACAGGAGTATAGGTCCTGGGACGTTCTGAGTCCTTAGGTTGCGGAAGTTTGAGGTGAGCTGCCTCAAGCATCTGTAAATTATATAACTGATCACGAACTCCACCAGAATTAGCAGTGAATGCACTAAAGTTGTCACCAACAGGTCCAAGGTCAGTAGAATTTCTTCCTATAACACCGAGGTTACCAGTACGCTGGTTTGATTGTAAAGGTTGGCCGGGAGACAAATCAATATCCCTAGAAGTCTGAACAGGCTCTGGAAGAGAAGCAGGTACTCCTGCCTGCAGCATAAATGTCAAACAGTGTGAATCACGCATGAATATATTTTATATAATACACACACAATATGCCCATTAGATTCTTCCATACCAGTTTCAACATGAATCAATATAAATAGGTATATTTGCTGTCTACAAAGCAGAATACGTTTTTTGTTCGACCCAACCCATCTTATTGCTTAAAGAACTATAATTACTATTTTTTTTAATTCAGACTCAGTACTATAATTACTATGATTACTACTTAAGTGTGTTTGAATTTCAGTTGAAACACCCAAACCAACGTTCAGTTTCCAAAGAATACTGTGCCAACATGTTTAACACTTTTTTAGATGCAGTTAGAGGCAAAATTTAACCTGAACTTCAGTTGAATTTAAGTTTAAAATGTGTTGCCCTTTTTTTTAACTCTAGTCGAGTTCAACCTGACTTAGTTTCCTAACTGAAATCCAAACACACAGTTAGTCTTCTAGCTTTCATGTTTAAAACCACATTAGCTAACTAATTCATTTTCCTAAAATGAAAAAATGGTACGAAACTGTTAAATATATATATATATATATATACACACACACACGTGTGTGTGTGTATTTTATTATTATGTCTTGCAATGATGTGCTTCTCTTCATATTTTCCTTCTGTAGCAGTTGGGGCAGGGGAATCAATCTGTATTCTTTAGATTGCTCCATTAGGGACGTGTAGTCCACACACACTGTTCTCATACTGGAAAAACATTTGTGCTACCACCAATAACCTCGTCAGCACATTCTAGCTCAATTTCAAGGTCCACCTACCTTCTTTTCTCTGTTTGGAAAGTGTGTATTAGTTATACTCCTCCCTTGGCTAATTCTGGGTATCATTTTTCAATCTTTACAATTCCAACCACAACTTCAAAGAAACTCAATGACAAAAACTATCTATCTTGGTCAGCTTTGGTGGAACTATGGATCCTTGGTTAGAAGCATCACGACCATTTAGAGAAATTTAAGTTCTATAGTGATGATGTCTTTGCATACCTATACTAAAAAGATTAAAGAACAATAGTGAAGTTTGTTTTCTAACTGAGTTTTGTTGTGACAATCTGTAGAGCCCAACATTTTATTTTAGGAACCATGAGGACTTTCATAACCTATAATTCCTTTAGAAGTAGGTCCAAAAATATCCTTGCCAACTTTCAATGACTATATGATTCACCTCAGAATTAAATCATTCACAGTCTCTTTTGTTGCTCAAGTCCAATCTCTAGCTGAACTAAAAATGCTTTTGGAAGCCGATTTGATGGACGAAATGAAAAAGAAACTTGATAAGTTGTTCATGGTGTTGGTCTTGAATCCCTAAACCCAATTTTTTATCATATTGGTGATCAAATTTTGACACGTCAAGAAGTTTCTCAATGTAAGACCTTACGGAATGCCTTCTTTGTATTCTAGCCCAGAAAAATAGTGGGACTTGATCGGAAAGTTGTAGAAACTTCAATAATGGTATCTACCCAGGAAAAAGGAGGTTTGGAATCCATGGAGGATGTGGTGGCAGAAGTGGCCATCCTAAGGATCACACTGTTGTTAGTAGGACATCAAGTGCTTTACCGATGAAGCCATTGATTTTGAGACAGCACTGTTTGGGAATCAGAAGCCATGGTTCTGCTGGGTAGAATACAAAATTTAGTTAAATAAAAGATAAATGTCAAATTAAAAATTTCATGGCTCTATTGAAAATCAAAACTTGAATAAGAAACTGCATAAAAAAATCAAATTCAATTAAAAAACATAATTAAATGGCTGCAGAACACAAAAATCTGATATTATAAAAATCAGAAACTTAGAGAAAGTCAATCAGCACACGATAAAAAACTGAATAAGAACGCAAGTTTTCTAAAATTACTTAGTAAAAGATTGAAACAAAGAGAAGCAGAACATAAAAAAATTAATATGAAGGCAAAAGAATTAAAAACATTTAAAAGATACTGAGATAAAGACTGAATTAAAGAATCAAAACTTGTGGGTAGCGCTGAAAGCAAAATGAATCATTATTTTTTAAATAATAAGATCCTGAAACTAAGACAGATTCAAAGAATCAAAACTTGTTGGCAGCAGCAGAACGCAAAACGAATTAAATTATTTCAAAAAAATATTAAAACCAAAAGACGAAATGAGAAAAAAAGATACAGCAGTTCCAAAACAACCAAAAATAAAATAGGAAACGAAAAGAGGACAATGAAGAAAAAGAAAAAGAAAAAAGAACGTAGAAAATTCTTACTTAGAGTGGCTGGAGATGTTGGGTTGCCAGATATGAATGGTTGCTGGAGTGGGGTGGTCTGAGGAGAAAAAGGCTTACTGTGAGGAGGAGAGAACATAACGACGTGTTGAAGAAACATTCAGGGGTGGTTTTCGTTTACATTCCACATAATACACTGTAACACTCAATATACAAAATACATTTGAGAAGACCCAAAATACCCTCACAAATGAGGTTCGTAAATGTGAAGATATTTTGGACTTATTTTATTTTGGGTGCATTCCCTTTGTCACCTAATCTTTATAGTCAAACTAGGATGGCCGACGCACTGGCTCTACCATCATATGATCCAGGTTTACTGATATAAATCAGATGCATGGCAACCGAGTTTGCGCAGACAACATAACATGTAGGTATGTGTGTGCATGTGTAAATATATGCTGCAGCAAGTATATAAGATAATCTGTCTTAAAGCATATAAAAGCTGATGAGTTAGTCGGTGTACCGGAGAGTCTATAGCATATGTCGATTTCAGTTCATCTTCGCTCATAAAATTCTTGCTAATTCCAGTACTGGCAGTAGATTCAGTCCCCGAATCATCAGGAAAAATCTGTTGCTGTGACTTGTCAACCGTAGAATTGCCAACATCTGCAGAATATTAAAAACTTTGTTGTATTTAATCTTTCAAAAAGTTACTATTATTTGTGTGTAATGTTATGGATGTAAATATTTCCCAATTAATGTACAATAAATATAGATTGATTGAAAAATAAATATAAATTTGATTGAAAGAAACGATTGGGATTAGGAGTTTATTTGATAGATTTGCTCCTCAATTAAAGTCCTTATGTTTAGAGATTTATTTCCTTTATTTCAGGAGAGATTTATTTCCTTTTATTAGTATTTTTTTATTCCCACAACATACAATGTATCCTTTCTATTTTATATCATAAAAAGTAATTTCATAGATACTGCTTACTGCCTACACATATTTTTAAATGATATCAGAGCTCTAGTTTTCTTCTTTTTCATGGAGCCCTAGACTCTCTTTTTACCACTTACAACCTTCAATGCCATTTTATGAATGTCTTCCCCATCTTTATTGTGTTTTTCAGGAGTAGGATTTCGGAAGGAGAATTAGACTTGCTAAGGAAAGAAATGGAGCCTACCATCTAGAACCATCTCAAGAATTTAAAACTGACCAAACCAAGTCTCTAATTAGCATATCAAATAAAGACACTCTTTGGTTGTACCACTCACGCTTAAGAAAGCTGATAAGTAACCAGAAAGAAATAGAGAGATGAAAAGAAAACACTGAGTATTATTGAATTCAAAAGCAACAAGGTGATGATGACCCTCTTCCCATGGCCCAGCCTTGTAACTATCTGGTTCTTTCCTCCCAAAAACCAGTATCCTCCCCAAGAAACGAAAACCCTCCCTACATCTCCCCCTCTCCCTGCCCCCAAAACTGAAAGATCTCCCTCCTCCTTCTAGAAGCCACGTAGGCAATTCTGTTAGTATCAGAATCAACATGTGTGGGCTTGTTGTCTCCCCTAATTCTCGGCTTGTATCAAGGCCACCTTCTTTAAAATTCACCTTGTCCTCAAGGTGAAGATCAGGAAATGCCTCTATCATCTTGCTCAAAGATCCCTATGAATTCTCACAATCCGACATGTTCTTCCACTTTACTTATACCTCTAAAGACCGATTGCTATCTCTTCTCACTACTGTAACATCTTCTGATTGGACTTGTAACTCAATTTCCTCGGTCACATAATGTGGTAATGGTTGAACCACAACTTCAGTTGTCATAATGGGCTTCAACAGAGACACATGAAAAACTAGATGCACCTTGCTATCCTCAGGTAATTTCAATCTATAAGCCACTTATTCAACCTCCCCAACCTTATACTCCACTCCACTCCTCTTCTACATTTGTCAGCATGTTGCTTCATCCGATTTTGGGCATGCACCATGTGGTCCTTCAATATGTCTAACATTTCATTTTTGTCTTGTATCATCCTAGCTACTTCATCTACCGAGATTGCTGCAACATCTCCTCTAATCACCAGAGGAGGATCTCGTCCATACATTGCCTTGAAAGGGGTCATCTTAGTGGCTTCATGGTAGTTTATATTATACCAATATTCAGCCCAACTAATCCACTTATGCCACTATCTTGGTTTGGCACCTGTCATGCATCTTAAATAAGTTTCCAAGCATCTGTTTACCACTTCCGTTTGCCCATTAGTTTGCGGATGACATGTAGAATAGAATTTCAATTTGGTTCAAACCAACTTAAATAATTATGTCTAGAAGGAGCTCATAAAAACCCGGTCTCCATCAAAAGCAATACTTTTTGGAAATCCATGAAGTTTTACCACTTCCTTTAAAAACAACTATGCAACCTCTTTAGCATTATAAGGATGTGCCAAAGCAATAAAGTGAGCATATTTGGTGAGACAATCAACCACCACTAATATTGTATCCATTCCTCCTGCTTTTGGCAAACCTCCAATGAAGTCCATGGAAATGTCAGTCCAAATATGTTTAGGAATAGGTAAGGGTTGTAACAAACCTATTGGACTCAGAATTTGATACTTGTTTCTTTTACACACATCAAATTTCTGCACATACTCTTCAATGTGTTTCCTTATTCCTTCCCAAAAGAACAAGTGTGCAATCCTCTTGTAGGTTTGAAAGTATCCCGAGTGTCCTCCCACAGCTATATCATGAAATTCTTTCAAAATGGCGTTCATTTTCTGTCAGCAGTCGATTATGATAATACAACCTCCCATTGTTCATCTTATACCCTGAGTGATCACCCTCCTTGACCAACAGATCATGTAGAATTTTCTTCAATTTCACATCCTTCTCAATTTCAACTGCTAAATTTTCCCGCTCAAAGAAACGTATCAAACTCAAGGCTCAGTATTGCAATATTCTAGAAAGGTCATCTGCTCTCTATTTTCCGCCCCCAGTTTATACTTAATTTCGAAGTCAAACACTAGCAATTTAGAGATCCATTTATTTTGCTTCGTACTCGTCAATCGTTGATCCATTGGAAACTTCAAACTTCTTTGATCGATATGAATAATGAAGTGACCCCTAGCAAATAATGCCTCCATTTTTGGATTGCCATGACCATGACTCTTTTTCATAAAAAGACTTATTCAAAGCTTTGTCAGACAGAGTTTGACTCATGTAGGCCACTGGTTGTCCTTCCTGCATCAACACCGCTCCAATTCCCTTCCCTGATGCATTTGTTTTCACCGCAAAAAGAAAACACTAACAGTGTTATGGAATTCAAAAGCAACAGGGTGATGGTGACGCTCTTTCCATGGCCCAGCCTTGTAACTATCTGGTTTTTTTCCTCCCAAAAACTATCCTCCTCCCTAAGAAACGAAAACCCCCCTATATCTCCCCCTTTCCTTGCCCCCAAAACCAAAAGATCTCCCTCCCCCTTCAAGAAGCCACGTAGGGAATTTGATATTTCCACTTCTTTCTTTCGTAAACCTTTTGGATCTTACTAATATGCCCCCCTAATTCTCTACTTGTATCAAAAGCCATCATTTTTCTCTTTTAGAAAATATGTTTTATTTGGAAATCTAGATACCAAAAAACTGCATTGTGAGGCTTGTGAATTAACTAAACACACTTGTGTATCCTTTCCCATTAGCAAAATTAGAAGTTCACAATCTTTCCAATTAATCCATAGTGATATATGGGGACCATCTACTACACCTAAAACCTCTACAGCACACTAGTTTGTAATCTTTATTTTTGATTGCACTATTGTTCCCATCTTTCATTCAATGATTCAAAATCAATTTGGGGTCAACATAAAAAGATTTAGGTATGACAATGCTGGGGATTATTTACACCAAACTGCATCTACTTACTTCCAATCTAGAGGGATTATTCATGACTCTTCATGTGTCTATACTCCCCAACATAATAGAGTGGCAAGAGGAAAAATAGTACTTACTTAACACCACTCGGCACTTATCTTTCAATGGAAGGGTACCCAAAAAATGTTGGGGAAAAGTTGTCTTCATTGTTTTATATGTGATAAATAGAATTCCCTCACATATACTAAAGAACAAAAGTCCTCTCGAAATCATAAAACTTTTCTTCCCTCACTTTAAGATCTCGAATGGCCACATTCCTAGAAAATTTGGGTGCAAAACTTTTGTATATATCCACAACCAAAATAGAGACAAACATGATACCCAGGCTATTAGATGTGTCTTTATTGGTTATTCGACTACTCAAAAAGGTAATAAGTGTTATAGCCCTTCATTTAAAAAATGTAAATCTTCGTTGAAGCACCTCCATTGAAATTAAATCTTTTTTCTCCAATAATGTTTAGGACATTTTTATGGAGAAGAAAGACCTGAGGTACCCATTTTTTTATTTTGCAACCCCATTTTGTTGTGGGGTGTTCAAATAAGAAGATTCATGAATTATCCCTTGTTCATTGAAGGAGGACAATCTTTGGTTCAAAAAATATTTGGCCTTAAGTGCACGGACTCTTTAAATGATTGTCTGGAACTGATTTTAATCATTTGGATAAAGCTTTTGAAAACTTGGCTCACTTCATTTTTCTTTTTTTTCATTTCAATACCATTAAATACACTCGAGTTCAATCATAAATGAATAAGACAAACCAACAATTCTCACATAGGTTAGGAATACTAGAGGTCCCCACGCACTTGTGTTGTGGATACTGTTAGAATTGGGCTTTAAGCCTAACTCAACCCCATAATGGCTTGTAAGTTGAGGTTTGCACTTCATTTATATACTATGAAATTACCTTATCTCTAGTCGATGTGGGACTTCTAACATACTCTCTCATGCCGAGGTATATACATATCATGCCTGGGACTAGAAAACATGAACTATTATGTTAAAACATCAAAATATACCTGGATCTTTAGAAACAACTGACAGCAATGATTGTTGGCTAGATGGGGAATGGACAGAAATGGGTGGCTGGGGTACTGAGGTGGAAGAAATACCACTAAGACCTGAAGACTGGATTCCAAGTCCCACACCAGATTGAGAAGCAACAGGTGATCCTTGAGAATTGAACTGCACATATAGTGGGATGTTATAAAGGAAAGAAAGTCCAAACCAGATAGTGAAAAATCACAACAAAAAATTTAAAGCTCACAAATACCAGTATATGTCATGTAAAATATATCTTTCCACTTTAGAGAAAAATCAAGTTAGGTTATGAAGATGCAATTTATGATACAACAAAATATTCAAGTATTTGATAGTCAATTATAGAGAAGAGAAATGAAATCTTCTGGGGCCTAGCCTAGACCACTAATAAAATTCTTGAACATGGTAATTGAGAGTATCTCAAAGGAAAATTGCAATAGTCACGAGTTAAGGTCTATAATGAAGTGCCCAAGTGTAAAAAATAGAGCTGTATGCCGAATGTTAGACAATGTACACCAGTCAAACGTAAATAATTTAGCCAAAGAATCAAGGTGTGTTTGATTCTGCTTTTAAATTTTAGGTTCTAGAGGATGTTTTACAGAAACAGTTTTCAAACAGAGTTTTAGAAAAATAGAAAGGGAAGATGTAAAAGTAAAAGGAAGAATGAGTAACAAAAATTGAAAATAGACAACCAAAACTCAATGTTCTGTTTTTTTATTTTAAAAACTAAAAAGAGAGGTTAGTTAAAGAGAAAACCCAAAAGCCACTCGTAGAAGAAGTTAATTTTGTTTCAAAAAACACAGTTTAGCACCAAGGCGATTTGGTGGAGTAGGCATCCTCTCTAAAACGAAATGCCATCCCAACCATGTTGGCACCACAAACAACATGTATCATGTGCTATACCTCAAAATATTATAAAAGAAAGAAGAGAATACAAAAAACTAGTGGGGACACTACACCTAACCCACTAATCCCTAAACCTATATAAGGGCAAATCAAATATATCCCTGAACAACTTAGGACAAATAATGCTAAGAAAACCATCTCACCAAGTATAACTATGAGATTTAGTGTCGAACTCAACAAGTTTATTCACAAAATATTACCCTCTATGAAAATATGCTAAAAATGAATACATACACAATTACTATTTATAAAACAATTCAACAGTATATTACGAAGTTCCCAAGGGATAATAGAAGTATTGAACTCAGCTTGAATAACAAATTAAGAGTCACACTCAATCCAAAAAGATTAGTCCATCCTTTGGAGATTGCAACTTCCAAAACCAAATTCACATTTATCACTTCAACATAGCGTTGTGAACACAGGGATATGACAAGAAACAACCCTCAATGGAAACAAGATGATTTCTAAAAGTATTGATTCCCACGCTCAATGTCCTTGCGACAAACACATGATGTCCTCAATGTGAACACACAATATCTTCAATGTGAGGGGTGTGTTAGAGAGATCGTAGATCACTAGAGATATGGCCAAAATTATAATATATGTGAGGGCAAGCCTCACTTTACTAAATTGATTTAATAAGGTTGAGTGAGGCTTAAATTTAACTACCTCAATATGGTATCAAATATCTCCTTTTTGTCATTACCATATTTATCTTTATAGGACACTCATGATCCAAGTGATGATGCCACCACAAAAGGGATCGAACCAACCTACACCGAGATTCCTTCTTTTTAAGTTTTGATTATTACAAATAAAGATGATAATGTAATTGGAGTGATTGATATCAATAAAATAATTCTTAATTTTCCAAGTTTTATTATTAGAGAATATCAATCTCCTATATATTATACTGATTTTGTTTTCTCAATATAGATAAAGCATTCATGCTGTCTCAGAAACACGACGATTTCAACCCAATATCTCTCTATTTCCTATAGTTTAACGGTTATTAAAGCATGTACATGTACAAGAGGTCTTAACAATTTAAACTGTCTTCATAAATGCTTCAATTCAACAAGAATGAATTATATAATTAAACTAATTGAAAGAAAATAATGGGACTACGCTTTTCTCCTGATTTTCATTATGAATTCTAAAGAAACAAAAGCAATAAATTCAACTCCCAAATGTATTTTTGACCAAGCGTATGTGCACAATATACATCCTGTTAGATGATATAATATTGTGTTTAATAGTTGGGCTCAGCCCATTATGTATTTCTGGGATTTGGCCCATTATCAATATAAATAAACTGTCCTTTGTGTAGGGTTTACACAAGAGAGATTAATCCCAAAACCCTATTTCATCTTATTTTACATGGTATCTAGAGCTTAGGTTAGTTTACTACAGCCACCGTCCCGCCGCCGCTCATTGCCGCCGCTTCTGCCGTCGTCACCGTCGCCTCCGCCGCCGCCGCCGCCGCCGCCGTCGCCGGAGCTGCAGTTTCGACCGACGACCAGACGGTTTTGTTCGTCTCGGCCAGGCGACTCCAACGCCGCAGAGATCGCCGCCATCGGAGTTCTCACGCGCCTCCACGCGCCGCCGCAAGCTCCGGCAGCCGCCACCTCTCCGCCGCGCGTGACGGCGCGTCGCCGGTCGTTTTCTGCGCCGATCAACTTCGCCTGAATCGCCTTCTTGAGCTCTTTCTGAATCTGTGGTTGTTGTTTCAATCGGAGCACCTTGAATTTTTAGGGTTTCTCCCTCTATGGCTTCTTCCGCTGCCAATTCGGGTGTGTCATCTTCAAGCACTCCGCTGTCTGAACCCTCTGTTTATACCAACTACGTCAATGTGCATTTATCCATTGACAAGTTGGATGGCACAAATTACGCGACATGGGCATCCGATATCAAACTTTGGCTCAAGAGTCAAGGATATGAAGATCATCTCACCCAGAGTGTAACTACAGTTGCTGCAGATGAAGTTTCCCGCTGGACGAAAATTGATGCCCAATTATGCATCGTCATTAAGTCCACCATTAACTCTTCGCTGAAACAAATGTTTCGTTCATATGAAACATGTTCAGACGTTTGGGCACAGGCCAAGTTGTTATACACCAATGACACTCAGCGTCTTTATGGTGTTTGTCAGGATCTTTTCAAAGTTGTTGCTCCGCAGAGTCCTGGACCCATGGCTGAATA
>Ga0214542_1009074_pt1 | contig 15816 bp, 6 predicted proteins | sample CNSS1metaG_FD_160096 | JGI IMG/M metagenome (GOLD analysis project Ga0214542, IMG submission 160096) | Root nodule microbial communities from cowpea collected in UCLA plant growth center, Los Angeles, California, USA - CNSS1 | ecosystem: Host-associated > Plants > Roots > Nodule | place: USA... | reverse complement strand
TCGACTTGACTCATCTGGATACATATAACCTGGTCGGATTCAGCGGATGCTTGCACTTGTGGTGGATACCTCTGCTCACCCCCGAGCTATGTGTTACAAGTGTTACAATGAATCATTTCCCTCACACACAAGGTTAGCCCTTAATGAGTTTCAGGCCTCTTGCTACTCTCACCACAGGAGTCAGTCTGCTCTAAGTGAGACTAACTGACTCCTTAGAGTGTCAGGATGCGATCCTTACCTTGAATCCTTACCAAGTTATATAGATGGGGCACCACCATAGACACCCACTAACAAAGGCCATGGAATTACGTCCCGACCACTGAAGCACGACCCTAAAACCCCACTTAGAGATTTCAAGGAATTACGCACTGACCATGGACCAATCATAATCAAACAAATAATATTTAACATTCACATTTAAATATCTCATGCCGAACTTTACCATCCATCCTCATCTGTATTCCATGTTGAATCCATCTCATTCATCCTTCCCAAACCACGAAGGTATAAGTGTATTTCATACCAACACCATGCCATATCCATTAACCAACTCATCATTTTAATGTCATGGATCATCCCATATAAACATCATACTCACATCATGTTAAAACTAATGAATCACAATCATTACCATCTCATGCGTACAAAGTCACTCAATTTGTAACCCATGAACCACATCACTCATGCATAAACAATCAGAACATACTTTAATACAATAATTCAGCCATACATGTGATATTCGTCCAATAACACAGAAGAAATCAGAACAAGGCGCATCCTCGCCCAAGTCTCGCTCAGGCTGAGGGTGCTTGCTTAGGCGAGAGGTTTCCCTCGCCCAAGCGGACTCCCCTCGCTTAGGCGAGAAGTCAAGGAATGGGAACAGTGACTTCCTGCAAGATCTCGCTTAGGCGAGCCCTCCTCACCCAAGCGAGAATGCATCTCGCTCAAAATGGGGACTCATCGCTTAAGCGACTTCTTGCGCAGAAATCCTGGGCGAACCCCTGTTAGTCTCGCCTAGGCGAGACAAGCTTGCTTGGGCGAGATTATCAGTCCTCGCCACTGTTCGTACCTGTATCAATTGTATTTCACACACAAACGATAATACCAACTATCCCATGCATCCATAGTAGCATACTAGTTCAAGAATCATGAAACACAAGCAAGACAAACGATGAGCACATTAAACAGAAAGGATTCTAGCTTCCCTTACCTGGAAAATGCTAGCCAAACGACCTCGACACTTAAGCGAATGAGCACGAAAGTTCCCTAAGCAGATTTAAGAGGTGAGCAGAAACGAGGTCGAGCTAAACTTGAATCTGATTGAACTTCAAACCCTAGCAGAGCTCTGGGAAAGGGAAAGGAGAGTAGGTAAGTTACCGTTTTGCAAGAAGAAGCATAAATGAAAGAGGTTAGACTGCCTTAGTGGCTTTGGACACCCTATGGGCCAGTACTTAGGCCCAACAAATGGGGCTAGGCCCCTTTAAATTTTTAAGGCAGAAAAAGAGGATTTTACACCTAGACCAAAATATATAAAAACTTTCCACAACAAATGTTCCTAAAGGTATTTTCAGATTTGAAAATGTCTTTCAAGGCACTTGTTTTGGAATTATTTTGTTGTATTCCAGAATAACAGTTTTGGAAAATATTTTTGAATATGGAACTATGTTAAGAAACACTTGTTCTACTAATTATTTTGTATTTTAGAATGACTATTCTGGAAGGTATTTTTGGATCCATGATTACTACTTGCACCCCATACTCAAAGCAAAAGACTAAAATACTTTTCCTTGTTGCATCTCACACACACTACCGTTGTAGTATTATACCCATTGTCATTGCGCCTCCATTCTTCATTGTCGTTGCACTAAGACACATATATAAGGAAAGAAAAACTAAAACGATGGTCTTTAACGTCTAGAATTATTGTTCTAGAAATCCTTTTTTCAAAACGCATCTCATATGTTCCGGAAACTATTATTCCGAAAAACTCATCCCGGAAAGCATCTCATGCGTTTTAAAATGTTTGTTTCAAAAATCTGTGAAAAATTTATTTTACAATGCATTTCATATATTTTAGAGAACTAGTTCTAGAAATTCTGTTTCAAAAGTCTTATTTTGAAGATATTTGGAAATCGCACATCGACTACAGATAAGATCACCTTATAGTATATAACTGAGATGTTACAAGTCAGTTTTGTAAGGTTGAATTAGACTTAAAACTCACTTCTAACAAAGATTTTTTTCCAGAAATCATATTTCCGAAATTCCACAATAATTTGCTCAAGAAAATTTCTAAAAAAAATAATCCAAAAATCTCAACAATGTATGAAGAATAATATGATCAATTTAAAAAGTAAAAGGGTGAAGAAAGAAAAGTCCCTAACGCTTTCGGTACTCTCTAGTTATGCAGTGTTGGTTCAGCTCAGCAAAGAAAAGGAAGGAATAATACTTGGAGTGAAAAATAAAGTGAGAAGCCCAGGAAAAAATAAAAAGCTGCAACATGCAAAATTGGATGCTTCTTCCTGCCCCTCCGTGTTTTCTTCTTGCACGCCATAAACTTAATATTCCCAAATTAAGCTAATTTTTCAATAAATTAGACTTGCAGAAACCACATCTAAAATTATATTGGAAAAAGGAAGAAAAAGTAGTACAAATAAAGTAAAAAACTACATCAAAATTTACTTGAATAACAAACTTATAAAAACAAAATTCATAATTACTACTAATAATTAATTAAAAATAAATTTAATTAATTACAGTAGGTCTTAATGCAAGTTACTAAAATTTAATAGATTAAACTGTCAAATAATCAATCTAATTGTCAAATAGTTGATTAAATTGTAAAATAATCAATGTGTGTGTTATAATTATCTAATCAGCTAAAAGCAATATAATATTTACTTAACATAACGATTATTATTTTATAGATTAGTTTTTCAACTTAAACCTAACACGAAATAATCAATTAAACTAATTATTAATTAGATTAGTTAAGTTAGATAATGACTCATCCACAGATTTTAACATGTTTCCTAGTTATTCATACTTTATCAATATTATATACAAACAACATTAATAAGAGAATTATTTTGCCCAAAAATAAATTTACTTAGGTTCGTGAGATTTCTTCGCCAAAATTAAATAAAGAAAATTTCTTTCAATTTTTTTATTTTATGAAAAATATAAATTCATTAGTAATTGCAAGAAAAAATAATAATAAATAACATTAAATGCTACTTTTATTTTCTTTTAGTAGAAAACATAAAAACAAAAATGGACGTGACAATTTTGAATAATTTTATTTTAGTTGTATGCCTATTGAAAGTTTATTATCTATAGCTACGTATAAAGGATTTTTTTTTTTTTTTTTTGTTTACTCTTTTTAATTTTTTACCTTCAAATTAACTTTTTCGTTTTTTATTTAACTAATTTTTTAGTTTAATCGGTTCTTTCAAATTTAATCAATTTTTTAAATTAAATAAATGAAAATAATCTACTAAATAAATAAAAATCATCTACAAAATAAATAAAATTATCTAAAATTAAATTACAAAGTTTATTTATATTTTTTTTATAATTATAATTTCATTATTTTTTATTATTATAAAAAAAGTGAATATACGTATGTATTTTCACTAGTATATATAAATAAGATAAGAATTGAACCTTATGATTTATTAGGCTAAGAATATGCCCTCAACACTTGCTACCCTTTACCCTAAAGGATTCTTCATCTACCAACTTGTTTTTATTTAATTTAAGACAACAAAATTAAGGCTTGTAATCAAGAATAAAGATTAATTTATTACCTAATAAAATAGTAAGTCCATCAAGTAAATCGAAGAATCAACTTAAATTAGCCTCATTTAAAAACATAATCATAAGCAAATTTTTTTATTATATATACTAAGAATCTATCATTCCATAATTAAAGATCAATTCTATCGGACATTAAAACACAAGAATTGTTGTTTTCTCTCTCCAGAAATAACTTGTAGATACATAATTAATAGTGAATTGAATCAAACTTAAGTAGAATAGAATAAAAACTCCACCTGCATTCCTTCCTTAATTGCATTAAATTTATTTCTTTTGTGCTACTTGTGCATTATATATAAAAGAAAGTTTCCCAAAAAGAGATATTTACCACCTACATAAATCCTTACAAGAAAATATTTTATTAGTAACCAATTTTAGTAATCAAAAGTTGTTAGTCATTATAATGACAAATTTAGATGTCAATTTAAAAAATAAAAATTTTATTGGTTACTAAAATAATCACTATTATAAATAAAAAATTATAATTGGATTAATTAATTAGAAACCAATTTAAAAATTAAGTCATTTTGGTAACCAAAACTTAGGTAGCTAATTTTTAGTCACCAATATTTTTTTACTTTGTGAATCGGTATCTAAATTAGTCACTATAGTGACTAACAACTTTTGTTCACTAAAATTGGTTACTAATGATATATTTTCTTATAGTGAATCGAGTTGTAATTTTCCTTGAACAAGGTTAGTTCAAATACTTTCTGAGGTTGTTTTTGAATTATTACCTAATTCATGAAAATAATGCTTAGCATATATCTTAGCTCACCTACACCTAATAGCTTTGTTGTTTTTTTCAAAACAAAGTCATGTCAGTTTGACAAAACTTAACCATGTTTATATTTTTTTAAATTTCAGGTTGTTCCTGTAATAAGAATACCAAAAAGCACCACTTTGGTAAATAAACTAAGAGTGACTTTATAAAAATTATTGAAATTATTGACATAAATAAATTGGTAGGTCATTTGAATTTATTGATGAAATTTATCGACAAATTTTGAAATTTCAATTACCAATAGATTTTACCGATAGACATATTGTCATTGGTAAAATTTGTCAGAAAATCCATCAGTAGTACTGATTTCAATTATTTACGGATATTTCCATTGATAAAATTCATCGATAATTACATACTATAAAATTTGTCGATAAAATTCATCGATAATTTAAAATTCTTATTACTGAAAAATTTGTCTATCCATAAAAAAAATGACAAATTTCCCATCAAAATCTGGCAAGAAATTATTCCCAACACCCAAACCTCACCTTACCTTCACTTTTTCCTTTTCTTCTTTTACCTAACACACAATACCTACACAAATTCTCATCACACTCTTCCTCCTCTCCAATCCCATTCATACATGTTCCCATTCCCCTCGCACACACTCTCTTCCATCATCAATCTCCATCACCACTGCATAATATCATCATAAATTTATCATTCAAATAGAGGCACACAATTTCTCTTTTCCCAACTTCAACTTCTCCTTTGATACACATCTTCTTCTTCATTCTTAAATATCTCCATCTTTGTTTATCTATCTCCTTCAATATTTTGGTAAGGTTCTAGTGGGGTTCTGGCAAGCTTCAACCTCAACAATGACGATGGGAGTCGTCGCAGGTATGCCTTAAGTCTTCTTCACTCATGCCTCAACACCTTTACCCTTCGACAGGAAATATATTAATTTTCTCTGTATTGCCTAACCCTCGTCAAAGTGAGGTCCCCTTCAGCGAAGCCATCGCGACCACCAATGTCCTCTGTTGAACCCTCATCGGGTTGGGCTATCTTCGGTAACAACCATTGTTCATATTCTTCGTTCAATTTCGTTACAAATTCCCTAACGTCAGAGCTCAAATTCTACGACTATCATTGTTGACACTAATAAGGATAATTTGTTTCCGCCTGTTCGGTCCCTCTATTTCTCTAGTTGGGTCTCTGAAAAGCTCATTGCATCACCATTTTTGTTTTACTGATTTAGAAATTCCCCTCTTATGTTGATTTGAATTGTTGTTGCCTTTTGTTCATCATTGGAGTATGAGATTTCTTATTAATGTTGTAAAGGTGATTTTGGTAAAAATAGAAAAATAAAAGGAAGAATGAGGGACGGGGAAGAAGATGAACTAAATCGTGGTGTTTACCAGCAAATTTTTTCGTTGGTTATTACTAAGGGATTTACCTATGAATTTTATCGTCAGTAATTACCAACAGAATTCTTGTTCCGCTGGTAAAATTTATTGATGGGAATTTTAACGACAAATATTTTACAAACATTAATTTTGATTTACCAACGGATTTTAAGATAGTAAAAACAATCTTAAATGCGGGTGATGAGAAAGTGTCTTATAGTGAATATAAAATGAAATCATATTTAATTTAAAACAACAATTAACTGTTAGTTGTTAGTTTTTGTTAGCAATGAGAATTAAAGACATGACATTCGCCTCTTTTCCCTTCCTTTTAATCAATATACCGCCTTATCACTAAGATGATATCAGTTTAATATCAAACCAAACTAACTTTTATTCTTCATTTAAAAACTTGTTGGGTAACAAATTAAATAGTAGATATACTTGAAAAATATAAAAATTTTGAAAAAAAAAATAGATAAATATCCAATTTTATTAGATAATTTAAATTTAATTAAGATAAATTAAAATTAATGAAGACTTAATTACAATTTAATTTTAATTTACAGGTTCTTATTTGAACCAAAGAGCTATAAGGAATTACTTTTGGAGATTCTAAAATATTTCTACAGATTTTATTCCAGTTTCAAAATACTAAAGTTTGTGCTGCCAAATAATAAATAAAATATTCAAAGGCTTTTTTTTTTCCTTTGATTTTCAGAAGTGAAACATTTTGAAAAGTTGATATGTTTTGGACATTAAGTATATATAGAATCGCCTTAGGGAATTTGTAAATGACATTGAAAAGCAAAATTTTATTTTGTAACAAATTTTCTCATCTGTGATTAAAAGTTAGAATTTTGTAGGTATATGGAAAGGTGAGGTGCCAACCCATTGAAGCATTTTGTTTGGCATTGTGCAGTCACCAAAGCTAACTGCTTCCTCGTTATGGTAACATCTGTCCCATTAGAACAACTGACTCAGTGCACTCTGGCCGAAAGCCTCATAATAATGCTCACTCACTCACTCACTCACTCATCATACCTTTTAAATTTACCAAGTTTTCACTTTCTATCCTTTATAACTACCACCTTTCTTTTAACAACCTAGCATGAGTGAAGGGCTAGATAGCAGCAATAACCCTTTTATCAAACTCAAAACAGTCACTATTTGCTCCCTCTAACACCAGCAACTATTCAGTGCCACCACACTAACCACCCTATTAATATTTCACATTGTACAACAACATTAACTCAAAAGTAAGATATAAAACTCATAAATGCATTGGTATATTCCCTCCATAATGTGTTAAGAAAGTATTTGTTGATTCGTTAATTATTGTTGTGTGGAGAGTGATTAAAAAAAAGTATGGTAGATAAATATGCTCATTCTTCAAGTGGGGACCATGGGATCGATGTCCTTCATGAGAGAGCAGACAGGTCTATGGAGATCCATTATTGAGTATCTCTATGGCAATGGCAAATAATGCATTACAGAGAGAAGCATATGCCATGTAGCATGCTATAGCTAACTTAATTATTAAAGCACACAACAGTACTTGTTCGCTAATAATTATTAAACCAGGAACAAAGGTTGTTGTTGTTGTTGAGGTCGCATGAGTATTATATGATGGGAAGTGTGAAGAAGGGTTTAGAAGAAACATGGCACAAGATGGGTTCTTGTTGTTTTAGCTTATGAGTATATAAAAATAGTTTTGTGGGGGTATGATTATTGGTAATAATACTACTATGAAGGGTCCTTTTCTTTTCTTTTTGCACCTTTTTTATTTCTCAGGTGTGGTCTATTGGGAGCAAAAAGGTCAGAACTGAAAGGCACTCAGATATTCTGAATGGCCTCGATAATCACCCCGTAAGAGGAAAAGAGGGTGCAAAGAAGTAATAATATGATTTGCATATGTTTTCTCTCTCACAGAAATGATGTAGGAGTGTGCATGATTGACATATTGATGAGTGCAAGCTGTTGGATTTTGGCATAATATGAGAGGTGAATGTGTTAAGAAATGCCCATTTTCTTCCAATAATTGGAGCTTCTAAGGGCTTGGCATATTTTATTTAAGGAACCAATCATGAAACTGAATCTAGTGGGAGGGTTTCTTTACACGTATGAAAATGAAGGGCAAGAGGGTTGGAAGCCTTGGAAACATGTTTGGTGTCCCCATTATGAATCCTCCCTCGTGTCTTCTTCAAATCAAGCACTTTCAGTGGATTCCAACTCCTCCTCAACCATTTATAAGATTCACCAATTAGTGGATTTCCCTTTCACGCACCTAACCCTTTGAAAACAAGCCATTAAACTACAAATCAGATCTCTCACATTCTTTAAAATATTACTGTTTTCAGATACCACTCTGCTCATATTTCATCCAGGTTGGTTCTGTCAAATCAAATCAGGGTGCCCAATGGCTAACATCTCTGCCTTCAATATATCCTAATTCAACAGGGATGGGGCAATCAATACTTAATTGTAGGCTATCAATATTTTAAAATCTTTATCTGAAGCAGTATCTTAAAACATATATATAGTATGTAAGACCTGGTGGTGCGATGTTAATAAGGTTTATTAAAATTAACCATTGTGCTTGTCTGTTTTTCTCAACTTTGTCTGACAAAAGGGTGAATGTAGATGCCCTGTATACAAGTTGGGAGGTACAGGACCAAGCAGGTTTATGTACTGTGAAACTGAGACTATAATTGTCAAATATCTTCTTCAAAATGACCACCCTTTGTTTGGTAATGGCGTGACCAACTCATTTCACGCATAGCACCTTGACCATAAGAATAGGGTGGTTGGCAATAATGGAAGAAATTTTCAGGGCTTAGTGATTCAATGGTGGGACTTGGGTTTTAGCATAGGGTTACTTCTTTGAGAATGTTAGGTGTGTAGCTTGTATAGTAATGCAAAATGTGCACAATTGGAGTAAGGAAAATATGGCCAAACAGAAACATGAATAATTGCAAACCAAAGGTGGCCATCACGGTTTCTTGCCAGCTTGTCATACCATCTACCTGTGCTCCCACCTAAATTTTCAAAATTCTATATCTTTCAACAATTATTACACGCTCATTAACATCAATGCTTTTCGTGTTCGTTTACACAACGTGGATTTTTAGTCACAGTTCAATTTTTCAGGCTACTCCTACTTACACATGATGACGACATCTTTGCATGCGAAACTCATGGACCAGTACTTCATCTCACAACACAGATCCATCTCCAACATTCCTACTATTCACATGAAGGGTTACACATTTAACAAATTTCGAACTCAAGATTATGATTTTCCAACTCAATTAGCCACTCACATTTGTGTCAGTCTTGGCATGTCCTCCTAAAACGACAAAGCTCCCAATTATTAAAGCTCCTACCATTTCTTTTCGGGATAAATCCAAATGTCAAAACAATTTCTACACGCGTGTACTTCTTAACCAGTGAGCTCTATTTTTTCCAAATGACAAGGGGTATCTTGACAACTGTATTCTCATCTACAGCTGTCACTACTCTTGTGAAACATTTATCTGCCTCAGATTCTGGAAATGAGGGTAGAGAGACACCAAGTTCAAGATTTCACATGCTTTTCGTCTCTTTAACTACCCTTTTTTTTCTGGTTTTCACCTTCACTTCATTGGCTCACACACTAATTAACCTACTCTTCTTTAGTATAATATATGCGTAAAGCAACCCGAGAACACCACTATCCATAAGTTTCTCCAGTTATATATAATATTCATCGCACATATGTGTATTCCTGTTGCTCACTCACTAACCTTTATTAAGGACCTTAAATTTATTCCAACATCGAGATCGGAATATAAAATTTGCCACAACAAATCCCTGTGACCCAAATGTTGATGACAAGCATAATGTGTCCACAAAGTTTATTGGTTTTTGGTTTATTACAACTAGTGCTTGGTTGAGGGATATGCTATATGCGGCAATATCAATGCATTGCTTAAACTAACAATCAACATAGTTCCAACATGGTTGCTTTAGTTTAATTGAAGAGGTTGTTCTTTTCGTTGTTTTTTTATTTTGAAGAAGTAACTTCACCGTACAACCTTTCATGCGCGTTTGTTATCTATATTTCCGAACTTGGGAATTATATATAACTTCTCTGCTCAATTTCATGTAGTAGATACTGTATTCACCCTCTCAACGTTATTCACGTAACATCTTCTGGCATCAAGTTAGGTTAGAGTCTCATTTGACGTTTGCGTTCCTATTCAAAGGAAATCATTTTTTTTCTTTCTTTCAAGGAACGCCGTTTACGGTGAAACAGATACAAACAGGTTATAAATATGAATTTATTTTGTATTTTATTTTCTTTTTAAATTTCGGTACAAAGTCATTTTGCACTTGTGATTGTCTAAATCACCTTTTCTAGTTGAAGTTGGTGATTTTCATACGATAAGTACAGTTGAGAGCAAGAAGGTTGACGCGCCATTCGCAATTGCGGCATAATACATCAGTTTCTTTCACTATCCGCATGCGCATGCAAACGTGTGAAGGAATAGACTACATTTCGAAACAAAAAATAAAAAAAAAAAAAAAAAAAAAAAAAAAAAAAGAGAGAGAGAGAGAGAGAACCTAGCTATTTGAACTTGGCCCCTCCCTAAAACTTTAAATTATGGAACACACTATTTCCTATTTCCAACAAGAAAGGGATATAATCGGAACCACCCCTTGACCAAATTCTGGGTTGGCGTCAATTTCCCTGAACTCATCAAGAATCTATAACTTGTGGTATTGGGTACTCGTTCTTTTCCACTCCACCAAATGCCGCAAAAACTGCCCAACCTGCGAACAAAACATCATTTTGTTACCTCCGTTCGTTGTTAGCATGAAAGCGATGTTCGTGACAATGCTTGAATACAATAATTAATATTACACACTGATCATACCTCGGTTGGATCTTGCAGAGTGTAGGAAGCATCGGTTTCTTTTGGAATTTTAGAAACAAGAATCCCAATCCCTTGACCCCTCTTCCGTAAAACCTGATCATTATTACATGTAACAAGTTAGAACAACATAACTATTATATATCTATATATAATACGTGTAATATACTAATAAACACAAATCTTAACAAGCTGTGTAACAAGGTGGTGGCCTTTGTTAATTACCTTAAAAGCATCTTCGTCAGTTCGATCATCACCAATATAGATTGGAAATACATTATCAGAGTTACCATATCCTGGAAATGCAAAAAAAAAAACAAAAGGAAGAGAGTTAGAAGATGTAGCTCTCATGAGAAAAAACGTATACCAGCAGCATGAGACTTACCCAGTGATTCAAGCAAGAATTCAAGAGCCTTGCCCTTGTCCCATTTTATGGTTGGTCGAATCTCAAGCACTTTTCTCCCTTGAGTTAGCTTAAGTTTGGGGTAGTGATCGAGGAGCAAGCTAACTTGTTCAGCCAATGATGCCCAATTCTGAGAGAAAACAGGAATAAAATAATGAGGATTAGATATAAAACAAAAACATTAGCCGTCAATTATAGCGTGTCTGGTGCGCGTGCAAGTGGTGTGGGAGGAATTAAATATTTTGGTGAATGTTGGTACCTTTTCGTCAACACAGCGAAAGTGCACGGACAAACAAAACTTGTTATTTTCTACCTTAGCCCCCGGGACAGACTTTGTTTTATCCACCAAGATGTTGTACACCTGACCCCATAATAGAACAATGATAACGGCACAGTTAAAATGGTGTGTAAGTGAGGAGAAAATGAGGAGCCAGGAGATTCCTCAATTATATGTGGTAGTTAAAACAAAACAATGATCAACCAACCTCATTGATCATGGGTAAGAATTCACTACCGGGTTGGAAAAGTACTGCATCGTTTCCCTGCAAGAAAACAAAAAAATACGAATCTATGATGAGAGGGAAGGACACCATCATAAAAATCTTGGTTTCATTAATTTGGTTATGGAAACTTTTTCTCACTTTCTTAGTACTTCGCCTATTTGTTGGTCCCTTGATGTCCATCCCATGGCTCCCAGCATAGTACACTTCTGCCAATCTCACAAAGCTATACACCTAAAAAAAAATTTTAAATTCCAAATCAGTTTTCTGACCAAAATCATAATATACTTCCTTTTTTTTTGGGGGGGGAGAAAAAAAAAATGTACCTTGTCTATGCACCTTCCACTCACGATGGCAGTGGGGAAATGCCTCGCTATGTCCTTCAGTGTGGCCCTCATCTGATTTATTTACAGAAATGAAGAAGAAAGGGAAAATGAATTTCACTATTTTCTCTTATTTTAAGAATTTGAAGTTGGTGAATAAAACAAGAGAGAACAAAAGGTGTACCTTTTGACTCATGTATGCTTTATCTGGGTCTGCAACAATTGGGGAGAGAGTTCCATCATAGTCAAGAAAAGTGACAATCTGCTTCCCTTTGGACTCACATACAATCTGATCAAACAGGTTCAGTGCCGAAGGGTGGTAAAGCTGCACAAAGTTTGCGAAACCGAACAGAGTCAAGTCAGACACAATAATAAAAAATAAAAACATCAAAAGCTTCAATTTTAATCACACCATGTTGTCAAAAACAAGGGTTTATGTTTTATGCTTACAATCCAAGGACTGGGGTCTTGGTTCTGTGTGGATTTGACTCGAGTGGGAGAAGAAGCTCTCATTGAATCAATCCATGTGTTAACTTTGGTTCCTCCTTTTCCAGTTCCATCCTCCAAAGTTTTCAATAAGAGCTTTTTCTGGGGTAGGCCTAAAACCCCACCAAGCAAAGCCATTACCAGGCACTGCAGCTCTAGGTAGAGCACCTGAGTTTGAAATCGACATTGCCAACTCCAGAATCGTGTTATTCACATTACGGTTCGTCATTCTTTACCAACAACAACTGTAATAATAACACTGAGCCAAAAAAAATAAATTGTGGGGTGAAGTGAATTGAGAATGAGAATGAGAATGAGAAATGGGAAGAAAGGTCACGGGGTTATATAGAAGGAAGGCAGAGAGAGAAGAAGAGAAGAACAGAAGAACAGAGGAGAATGGTATGTGGGATGGTTCCTCTGATTAACGTGGAATTTATAGTGGAAAAAAGTTTGAATAAGAATAAATTATAAAAAAAAATGCACTCGCTTTCTACTCGTTGGTTTAAGTCTCGTATAAGCGAGGAGTGTGTGGTCAATTCATAACTTCGGTTACACGGGCATAAACCGACGAAACTATCACCTCTTTTCAATGGCCTTGTACTTTTCAGTAACTATACTAAATAAGAAAGTTGGAGGGACCACATAATAATCGCTCAGGCACCTCCTTTTCTAAGTTTTTTTTCTGCAAGAGTTTTTGCACAATAACAATAATCACCAACTTTTACTGATAAGTTCTTTCATAACCATTTTCCCACTAACTTGCTTTATCAGATTCTATTAAGGTAAATAAATGCCACCCTGCTTTTATCATTTCTTTTACTAAAAGTAACACAAATACTACCCAGTTGGTTATACAAAAATTAAGAATAACTTTTTATTCCAATACATAATTTCTGTACACAATCTGGTTTAAATTAAACAAATAATAGTGACATGATTATTTAAATTATCTTTTCACCAACCGAACTGAGTTTAAAGGGGTCGGTTTATCAAATATACTGAATTAAGATTCAAATTTTCATTAAATAAAGTATTTGCCTTTTGTTTTTCAAGCATGTTTTTGAAAGCAGACATGTTTTTATAAACAGTCATGTTTAAAATGCTAGCAAACTAAATATGTACATGCATTCCTTAACTATATATGATTCCATCTTTTGAATTCTCTAACATTTGAAAATTTGACCGTTTTTCGAATTAATTTGCTTTTGAAAATAATACCCGTGAAAAAAAAAAAAAAAACTCTTTAAGCATAATTCAGGGGTTTTTTTCCTTAAAAGATATAACCACTGGGTGAGAGTATCAACCGAAGGAGGAAAATAATCCCATGGAAATGGATAATTCAGGATTTTATTCAGATTCTTTTAGACATTGGAGCAAAGCAGTATTTACCATTTTTAAGGCTATTTTACAACTTGTTATTCTTAAATGCTATTTGAAGAGACTCCTTTTCACAAAAAGACACAAAAGAAACCCTTTTTAAATTTTTAAAATTTTCCTTTACTTAAAGGAATTATGACCATGCTTAACACACATTTGAGGCATGTATTTGTAGCCACATTTTTTGTTTTTTCTTTCCCTCCATGCCTTCTCTCCCACAACGACCTTTCTCTAACCCTTCACGAAAGGTGAAAGAAACTTGAAACATGTTGAATTGAAACCACGTATTTCTTCAACAGTTCCAAACAAAAATTTCGGCACCTTTTCTATGTTGTAACATATTTTAGAACGTAGGTACTAAGAAACAGAATCGTAGGAGGAGTTAGCACAGTCGCCCCTTGTATGGTTTCGCAGATCTAAAAAACAAGCAGCTACAACCTAACTTGTATGCAATAAGCTTCAAAACCAACGGCACAAAATAATTGCTTTTCTCTCTTTCTTTGTTTATTTTTCACCCATCATCACCAAAGTTATATTAATGATAACAACTCCTTCATGCACGTGTATAATTTTCACACGTTAGTTCGAAATTTAGTATGGTCGGTTAATGCTCATTATGCAATTACATTTCATTTGTCAATCCAAAATTTTTTCTAGAGTTATTGGCCTCACATTAACTTTAAGACGTCTACCTAAAATATCTATAATTAGGTGCTAAAAGGTCACGTATTTCATGGGAAAAAAAGCTATTCTCTGGAGCTTTATGGCTAATTAAAAAGGTAAAAAACAAAACATGCATCTTCTGCGTGACTAACAATGACATGAACCAGGAAAATTGTGTTCAAGAGTTTTATTTTCCACCATGTATTTCTCCCCTTTTCAGATTTTTCAATTCATCTCTAATTCTTCTTAAATAGGCAAATGAAAAAACCCTAACTTATCTTCTACTCTTAATTTTTTTTTTTTTAATATTATCCCCATAGGTTTTGGGTAAAATGTGCTTATGATAAGAAAATTAAACCTTAGTTATAACATTATAAATTTCAAGCGTCCCTTTTTTCTATTTTGACTTAGATTTTATTGAAATTAATTAGCATTAATTGTCTAACAATAGTAGCAACTGTATAAATGGAGGTAAAATGCATATGTGATCTATCTATGGGCATAGTTATTTGATAAGTTTATTATAGTTATTTGTAAGAGGTTCAAAACTACATGGCAGTACATTTCTTTTGACATAAAGATGTTTCGCATTACTTTTTGAGAAATTATGTTACTTGTACGGTGAATTTGGACATTTCTTTTATGCATAAAGAAAAAAATTAAAAAATATATATTAAAAACTGGACTTTAAAGTTAACTTAACGTGAGAATTTCAAAATATTCCTCTCATGTTGTATTATACACCTCTTATACGTGAAACTACACTTTAGTAAAAGATTAAAAACGATCCAATAACAATTAAAATAATAGACTCAATTAATAATAAATTTCGTTAAGATAGAGTTAATCAATGACTCTGATATTATATATATTATGAAATTAAATTTAAATCTAATTCAAATATACAAAACTAACTTACAAAATAAGTTTTGCATCAACTTATATAATATAAATTGATTTTATCAATATTTCTTCTAATAAAATAGTTATACAAGATGGTTGGGACTAGAAAGAAATTGCGATGATAAATAAATTTTCAATTAGATAATTACCAAAATTAAAATATCACTAACACAAAAAAGCCTTTTAACGTCCGACATTTTCAACCTTTGACGTCTGCCCAAACACCGACGTCGTATCGGGTGACGTCAAAATAACGTCGGAAAAATAGCAGACGTCACTTGACGTCGGTC
>Ga0214542_1009073_pt1 | contig 15816 bp, 12 predicted proteins | sample CNSS1metaG_FD_160096 | JGI IMG/M metagenome (GOLD analysis project Ga0214542, IMG submission 160096) | Root nodule microbial communities from cowpea collected in UCLA plant growth center, Los Angeles, California, USA - CNSS1 | ecosystem: Host-associated > Plants > Roots > Nodule | place: USA... | reverse complement strand
AATGTGTATGCCTACGTCCACGACTACACTAGGAAGTATTTGTATTTTTTGGTGTATCTTAAAGCTTTACATAGAGTCTCTTATATAGTAAAATAGAGAACCACATCTCACTATTCTAAGCGATGTGAGACTAAATCAAGCACCATAATTCTAACAGCAACCTCCTCCTACACTGACTTCCAAAAATTCTACAAAAGTGTGCAAACTTCGGAGATCTTTATATGACCTTAAACAAGCCTAGAGACAATAGTATGCCAAGCTTTCCTTTTTTTTTTCTTTTATCTAATAATTTTAAATATTCCTTGGTTGACCACTCATTGTTTTTGAAACATGAAAACCATCACACGACCGATGTCTTGGTTTACGTATATGACATTATTCTCATGGGCACCAACACTAAGGATGTCCACCATTTTACAACTTTACTTGACAACCATAATCTGGGAGACATCACTTACTTTCTTGACTTGGAAGTTGCTCGTAACTACATAGGCATTCATCTCAACCAAAGAAAGTATATGCTAGACCTTTTTCAAAAAACTAGGATGATTATATTGCCCCATGCCTACTCCTATGGTTCATTCTTCTCGATATTTTATTAACAATGATCTTCTCAATGACAATGATGCATCTTCTTACCGCAGGCTCATTGGCTAGTTGATCTATCAACAAATACCAGACTTGACTCACCTTTTATGTTAACTATCTTAGCCAATTTGTGTCATCTCCTACTACTAATCATCAACAAGTTTCCTACAACATCTCCTTCACTATTTAAAAGGCACTATTTGATAAAAAACTAGGGAGGATCGTTTTGATATTTAGTTTAAGGAATGATATTGATGTCACACTCAAGAGAGATGAGAAGGTGGGTGATAAGTCATAGGGGTCATATGTTACCCTAATAAGATTAAAATTAGGTTCCTAAAAGGTTCTCACAAAGAGAAATCTTATTTTTTGTCAAATTTATATATATCATCATATTACAAAATGCACCTTTTTTATAGAATGAATTAGGCATATTCTATGAATTTCACATTAATTTTCAATAAATACTTTAATATCCACTAATATTACATCTAATTCTTATTATATGAATCATTTTTTCCTATATTTAATTAAAAGATAACAATTGTAAAGAAATCTCAAAAGGCCCTTCAAGATCATATCCTTCCCTCATTCTTTAAGTACATTCTTCTTTGAATGTCATGAGTATACTTATTCCAAGAGAAACTTAATAGCAAGATCAAGGATCCTACTTTTATTAATTTTTCAATTTTGAACTGGAATTCATACACACTGTTAATTCATTGAGACCAAATAATAAGTTATTACAACATCTCACTAAAAGTTCTTCCTCAAATTGCTAAATGGACAAAACAATAAAATCTACAAAAACAATGATCTTTATCATCATACTTTCCTTCTCTCCTCTCGTCACTTCTTTCTTTTTACTTTTCTTTTTGTCTTTTCTTTTATATTTTTTTCTTGAATTTCTTTTTCTCTAACTCTTTTTCTTTAATTTATTTTTATCTCTACACTTTTTCTTCCATTTCTTTTTCTCTCCATCCTTCTCTTTAATTTCTTTGTCTCTCAACCTTTTCTCTTCAATTTCTTTCTTTTCCAACATTTTCTCTTCGAGTTCTTTTTCTCTTTCATGAGAGTATGACCATGTCTTTTTCGATATTTATCAATCATTTTCTTTTTATCTTTATACATTTGTTATTTCTTTTCTTTCCTTTCTCAATTCTCAAAACTCTTTTTTAATTTCTTTTTATTTGTGAAACAAACTCATCAACAAACAATTTATGATAGACATTAAGTCGAGGTTAACACATGATAAGTCGTTAACAGAAACTCAAAAGTAGGTATCATTTTAAAATTTTAAAACCAAACTGAATATGTTCCGAATAATCAAACCTATATATAACTTCTATATATATATATAACTTCTATACTGTTTTATGAAAATTAGTTTTCTTAAATAAAAATAGAATGATGATATTCGTAGATAAAGATAGGCAATCGCCATCCATGATCGTAATATACTGCTAAATTTTCACAAATCCCAAAATGAGTTACGGAACAAAGGCAAAACTGCATAGAGAGGTTTCAGGTTGTGGAGATTAACAAAAGAAGTTCTCGAAGCCCCGTGGAAAATAATTGTAAAGGAGACTAAATATTAACTTAAAATGTCCGTAAAAATAGAATAAAATATTAATTAAATCCTGAAAATTTATAATAGTAATATAAAAATATCAATATAGAACACGGATGATTGGCCTTTGGTGCCGGAAATGTTACAGTTGACTAGGAGTTCACCCACTTCTTCCCAGAGTGGCAGCATTTTTCTACTTTAAAATGCTTTGCTATTTTAAACAACAGAAAATAGTAAAAGATTCCGTGAACAACTCTGTCATTTGACATTGATATTTCTGCTACACTCTTCTCTTTGATGTTCCACTGTTTTTCAGAGACAGTGTCGTTGACTTGCAGGAAACTCCTCCTTGTACGATGGAGAAGATTCAGCACAGTGAGGTGGAAGTGAAGGGACTGAAGCTGCACGTGGCAGAGGTTGGAACTGGTACGCTAATTCCTTCAACACCCTCTTCGAATACTATCTAATACTCATTTGCATCTTCTTCATGTTAATAATTTTTGTGTCTGTGAAGGGTCCAAGGCAGTGCTATTCTTACATGGATTCCCAGAGATCTGGTACACGTGGAGGCACCAGATGATTGGTGCGGCAAACGCTGGTTATAGGGCTATTGCCTTTGATTTCAGAGGGTATGGACTCTCTGAGCAACCAGCTGAGCCAGAAAAGGAAACCATGTATGACCTAATTGATGAGATAGTGGGTCTTTTGGATGCCTTAAACATTACCAAGGTAAGGAGATAGATGTGCCATAGATGTATGGCTAGAATTTCTATATCTGAACTTCGGTTTAGATCTTCAAACTAACCTCCTTCTCACCATATTTGTTTATTTGGAGTGAAACGGTACCTCTTTCCTTTTATGAGTTCATGTCCCTGAGATTGAAGAAAGGATTAACTAATTGCATGCTCTGTTACAATTGTCTATATCATTAGGCTTTCCTTGTTGGCAAGGATTTTGGGGCAATTCCCGCATATCTTACAGCAGCTTTGCACCCAGAAAGAGTGGCTGCTGTCATAACTTTAGGTGTTCCTTTCTTGCTTCCTGGTCCCTCTGCTGTCCAAAACCACCTTCTCCCCAAAGGCTTCTACATTACCAGGTGGCAGGTACAAATTCAATATGGCATCATAATTTTTATATTCCTTCCAATTTTAAATATTAGTAGTCACGGACTCATTTTTATTTGCAGGAGCCTGGAAGAGCAGAAGCGGATTTTGGCCGGTTTCCAGTGAAATCAGTGATAAGGAACATCTATACTCTCTTCTCTAAAAGTGAGGTTCCAATAGCAGCTGATGATCAAGAAATCATGGACTTGTTTGACCCGTCTACCCCTCTACCACCATGGTTCTCTGAGGAAGACCTTTCAACCTATGCATCTTTATATGAGAAATCTGGATTCAGATATGCATTGCAGGTTCCTTACAGGTAAACACAACAGATTCCCATTTTCCTTCCTTCTTTCGAAACTGCAAAGGTGTAATTCATTGTATAGTGAAACTGTAATGCTACTCTAGATATTTTTCTCAACTACAATTATTTCTACACGATCTTTCATTTTCCTAGTTACTCAATAAGATTTATAAACAACAGATTTCAATAACATTGCATTTGGGCAATTTAATGCAGGAGTCTCAGTGTGGAAACTGGCTTAAGTGACGCGAAGGTTACAAATCCAGCACTTCTCATCATGGGTGAGAAAGATTATGTTTTCAAGTTTCCAGGCATGGATGACTATATCCGAGGTGGGGCAGTGAAAAATGTTGTGCCGGACTTGGAAATCACATATATTCCAGAAGGAAGTCATTTTGTGCATGAACAATTTCCAGACAAGGTGAACCAGCTCATCATTGAGTTCATTGACAAACAGAGTATCTGAATCTGCTCTACGGCCAAAAGCATGTTTCCATCAAGTTTCAATTAAAATTTGTGTAATTTCTAATCTGCTTAATCCAACGCACGTTTCCATTAAGATTTGTGTAATTTCTAGTCTGCTTAATCCAACGCACGCTGTGATATCTGGATCTGGATACCTCCTGTTCATGAAGAAAGGGGTATACATTGTAATAAAGTCTAGAACTTCATATGAAATAAAATGTGCATTTTGTGATGGTTGATGTTATAAAGTCATTTATCAGTTTTAGGCCCACTTTGAACTTATTAAACCCTTGAGTAAGCTTGCAAAACCTTACCAGTACCACCAAAGACTGAATATGAGAAAACAAAAAAAATAAAAATAAAGGAAGACAACACATATCTGATAGTTCGATGGTATCATATAACACTCATCTGTAATAGTCAAATTCTGCTATGTAATAATCAACGAAACTAGACATCTAAATGCCACACTCTCTTACCTTCCTTCTAACACACTGTATGTATTATTAACTAAAATTTATCAGAGATTGTAAAATCATGAATGGAGACTCGTTGCTATACAATTTTTTTGTTTTCTAAATGTTAATGAAAATTAAAAAGTCAGTCAAAGAAATGTTATTTTTTTTAAAAAGAACATCCATTTCTTAACTACCAGAAAAAAACATGTTATTTCACCGCATTACAGCCAAATGACTCTTATGATTGAGATTACAGAGTTGCTTTGCTTACTTAACTGATACACGACCACCCCTTCATCATTCTACAAAGTTTATCTAGAAGAGACAAATGCCGATCAACAGTGGGAGTAACTTCAGACCATTAAAATTAAAGCAGAACCAAAGGAAAATAGCGAATCATATTAAAAAATCAGTTTCAAACAACAAAACAAAACAAAAAAAATGGAGCAAATAGTTCAATGTTCAAACTAACACAAGAATTCCGTATCATGCTTTGATCACAGAAAGACCACAAATGAGAACGATTGCATAGACAGCGCAATCCATGAACACAGCATCCGCAACAGTCTTCGCCACCAAACACAACTCCAACATCCTGGCAAGTTGCGAATATTCATCTCCACCATCATCACTAGAAGAACCACTTCTCCGCGTTCTTCCGGAATCCCTCTGTACCCCGAAAAAGAGTCTCGCAATCACAGCCGTTACATTGGTCACAAGAACAACGTAGAGCGGCCTAACGCTGATCACAGTACTGAACAAATTTGTGCCCAGAAAAGATAAAACCACCAGAAGAGCCACGAGAACGGAACAACAGAGTCGGGTAACCCTCGAGGAATCGATTGCACAAGTTATATCACTCGGGGTGACGAAACGTTTCGGTTCTACGGTGTATGGTGGCGACGGTGACGGCGATGGCGACGGTGACGGCGATGGCGATGGTGACGGCGATGGCGCCGGTGGTTGTAATTGGACTTGTTCAGGTTGGATTTCAGATGTTGGAACAGTCAAAATGTCTCTTTCAGGCTGGTTTTCGGGGGGTGTTTGGATTGCGGTGTTGGGAGCGTGGTCGTCGCTGTAGGGTTGGGGATTGTGCGAAATGGAATCGGAGTGGTGAACTGAAAGCAAAGAAGGAAAATTAGAATCGGAGTTTCAGAAAAGAGAACTGGAATTGAAGGAGAAAAACGAAGGAACGTACCAGAAGCGGAAAGGGTGGTGTTTGGATGGGGGAATTGGGTAGATGAAGCGGCGGAATCGGGAAGCGTGGGAGGGAGTGTTTGGATCCGACCCGTGATGAAGGCGAGACGGTCGGATCCTTGGTCGAGGATTCTCCGTCGCCGGCGAGCGTCTCTGCTGTTCGCTACTTCTGCCATTCTTTGCTTCTACAAAATTCTCTTCTTTTCCTCTCACTGTCTCTCACGTTTCTGTTGTTTGACTCCCGGTCTAAACAATTCTTTGCACCTCGTCATGTTCAATCTCATTTTTTGGTGTTTCGAACTATTTTTAAATATTTAAAAGCAATTAATATAGTTGGATTAATCCGTTAATTAATTTTCATTTTTATTAATATAGTTGGATTAATACGTTAATTAATTTTATTCTTTTTAAGTGTCCATTAGGGTTTATAATGGTTTGGAAAGTTTGAAATGTACTTGGTACATAGTATCTAGAAGGATAATTATATTTTGACACCATTTTTTAATTCACTTTTGACACAAGTGATGTGACTATTTGAAATTCAATTTTCTTTTAACCACCGAAATGCTTGAAACCAAATGTTATTCTTTCTTTTCATGTTCGAAGCATTGACACCTTGTTTGAGTGTGGTATTGTTGTTATTCACAAATTGGAAGCATTGTGTTTTCGTTCGCAAATTGGAAACATTATTGCTTTCATCGAGTGTGATTTGTTTCTCTTTGGTCAACTTTTCGATGTCTTAATTTGAGTGAGTTTGGAATTAAAAGAGGAAAAACTTAGGTCACGATATTGGTCTATCACCACATCTTTCGCCTGTAACGATACTCTATTATTGACGCTACCTCCATGTTTGTTGGAATTGAAGGAAGTAAAGGAAAAACGAAGGTCAAGACCAATTGTTGATAATATCTCCTTATTGTGCAAACAAAGCAAACATTGGATTCTTTGATTGTTAAGTAGAATGAAATGATTATAATCCGTAAGTAATTCAGTGAATGATTGTTCTCAAAATAAAAGACCATAATAAATTTGCTACATAAGTGGTGGTCTTGTGTAAATAAGTGGGGTGCAGAGAAGTAGTCTTTGTACAATTTTATCAAACACCGTAAAATGATACATTTTTGTTCAAAACCAATTACATGCACTTGGTATGGACCACCTACATCATTAGAATGAAATGGTTATGAACCTTAAGTCATTCAGTAGGTGATTGTTCTCAAAATAAAATGCTAGAACAGATCTACTACATAACTGGTGGACATGTGTAAATAAGGGGGGCAGAGATAAGTAATTTTTGTACAATTTTATCAAACACTATAAAATGATATTTTTTCTATTCAGAACCAACTACATGCACTTGTTATGGATCACCTATGGCATTACAATGAAATGATTATGAACCCTAAGTCATTCAGTAATTGATTGTTCTCGAAATAAATGGTCAAACATATCTGCTACATTAATGGTGGACATGTGTAAATAAGTGGGGGAGTAGGGAAATACTTTTTGAACAATTTTATGAAACATTGTAAAATGATACATTTCTATTCATAACCAATTACATGCATTTTTTTTCTAATGTCATAGGTGATCCATAACAAGTGTTGTGCCCCAATTATTTGTTCTTTGTATACCATTTACGTATCAGACTTGGAAGGATTAAACATCATTATTTACCCTTTTCTATTTGTGCAGTGTTATCACCCATGGCTTTTAGAGATCCTATTGACTCAAAAAATAAACAAACAAAAGTCAACGACACAGTGAAATAAGAACATCTTCAAAACAAATAAACTAAACATACCATTTTTATTGTACAAAAAAATCAAAGCACAAAATTACTTAAACTACAACTATTCAACCCTTCACTTTGTTTCAAACTTGTTCAATCCCAATCTTGATAGCAATCCTAAACAACAACAAAAAAACCTTCTTTGATTTAACCCTATCCATCTTTAAAAAATGAAAAATATTTATCACAAACAAAATGGGGCTATACGTATCTTACTTGTAAGTGCTCAAATGGACTTCAATGAAGGAACAAACCACCAATAGAAGCAAACGAATGAAACAAATCCACTCACAATGAACCTTCATAGAGACGTCGGCGAACTTGTACTAATGCAAGGAACAACAACAAACCAATGGAGCATGGATGGCACCGTGGAAATGGAAGGCACACTCAAAGAATGGGAAGCCACAACACGTCATTGTTAGATTTTAGATACTATGTACCAAGTGCATTACAAATTTTCCATGCCCCCATGGAAAAATGAGATCCTAATCAACACTTCAAAAATAAATGAAAATTGGTTTTGAAAAGGACACATAGATTTTATCAAAAGTGTGTCAAACTTTTCTAATAAAATATCATTTTCCTATATTCAAATATCTAAAATGATATTTTAACACATATTTTTTTACACACTTTTGACACAATCCCATGTGGCTTTTTTAAATACAACTTTTAATTATTTTTTTAGTTGTTGACCAAGACCTATTGATACGATCCTATCCAGGAAAGAGTATGATCGTTTCTGAATTTGAATCCTCAAGAGGCACGACACGAATAAATCAGAGAAGAACGCGGAATAAGACAGAGACGCCACAATCTAGCAGATTGATAAGTCAAGTGAAGATTCGCCACAAAGATGTTAATCTTTGATAAGAACCAGAGGCCTAAGCCAAGAACAAAGAGAACCCTCTCTTTAATGAAAATCAAATTCAATATATGACTAAAAGTGTCTACATTGTTTTTGGTACCTCTATATATAGGCACACAAGTTTAAGAAAACATGAGAACTCTACAAGAAGGCCCAAACCCAAAACATAAAAACATAAACTAATTTATAAAAGAAAGCCCAAAGCCCAAAAACATATAACATAACTAATTTCTAAGAGGAAACCCAAAGTCTAAAAATATAAATTAATCTTCCTAAAAGTTATCCTTCAAATGTGCTTCAAGTTATGATCTTCATATTCTTTGAATTTCAGATTGCTTGTAGCATTATGAGCCTTGAATAATTTTGATATTTCAATCTCTTACTCCTTGCCCTTGTCATAGGTCCTTTAAATTGTAAAGGTTCATCTTCAAGTTCTTCTTGTATGGAATCTTGGGATACTCCTCTATCATTCCCTCCTTCTTGAAGAGAATTTGTCCTCAAATTTGTCTCACTTGAAGATTCTTTATCACCTAACATTGCTTTCTTACTCCTAATTACCTACAAAGCAAATAAACATAGATTAGCATGTTGGCTTAAGTGAAGTCAACTATAGTCAACAAGTCAAACCTAGTCAAAGGTCAACAATTCAACTAAAGTTGATTCAACTAAGTCAACTTTGGGAATCAAAAACAATAAACACAAATGAAAGGGATGAAGGATTAGTGAACTTCCTTTCTAAACATGTTTAGTCTTCTTAAGCATGTGTCTCCATCCTTGGTTGGGGTCAATCCTTCATCAGTTTTACCACTCTTCTTGTCTATGTAGATGATGTGATCCTTGCATGTGACTCTATGATCAAAATAAATAAAATCATAGCTTCCCTACACAATACCTTTTGAATTAAGGACTTGGGGCCGCTAAAGTATTTTCTAGGATTTGAGGTTGCTAGATCTAGCAAAGGAATCCACTTATGCCAACACAAATATGCTCTAGATATTCTTTCTGAAACAGGAATGTTGGACTGCAAACCTTGACAGACCCCTCTTATGAATAACACTAAAATCCTCTTTGAGAAGGCTGATCTTATCACCAATCTTGATTATTACATACGTCTAATAGGGAAGTTACTCTATCTAGCTAATTGTAGACCTGATATTAGCTATTTTATGCATTTATTAAGTCAATTTGTGCAAGCTCCTACCACTCATCACCAACAAGCTGCACAACACATCCTAAAGTACATTAAAGCTAGTCCATCTAACAGTCTTTTCTTTGCTCCTACCAATGACATCCAAATCAAAATCTTTAGTGATTTTGATTGGGCTACTTGTACAACCACAAGACGAAGTGTCACTGGGTATTGTGTTTTCCAGGGACATCTTTGATTTCCTAGAAATCAAAGAAACATAGTATTGTATCAGACTCCTCTTCCGAAGCTAAATACAGAGTCTTAGCCAACATCACATGTCAACTACAGTGACACGATCTTCATATTCAACAAATTGATCAAGTTGTCCTCAACTGTGATAGCCAACCACAAGGGATATTGACCACAACCCTACCTTCCATGAACGTACTAAGCATATAGACCTAGATTGCCATGTGGTTCAAGAAAAACTTTAATATTCGATCATCCGAACAATTAGTCGACATCTTCACCAAAGCCCTCCATCGGACATCCTTCATGACTATTTTACTCAAGCTTGGTCTGATGAATATAATCATCTGGCTTGAGGGGAGGGTATTGGAACCCTAGCTTTAGGTTCTTTTAATTATGGTTAGGTTTTAGTTAGATAAGTTCTCTTTTGCCCTTTTTCCCTCTCCCACATAACCTATTTAAGATAGTGCTCTTAAAAGTGTATCGAAACTTTTTCTGATCAATGAAAATAAATTTCAGTTTTGTTTATTACATTTCTCCATGTTTTCCTTCTTCTCGCTTTTTCTTCTCATGAGATCCAGGTGAAGCTCTACGTAGTGAGTCTTCTGTAGTGCGTTGTCCTCCGCTACAGCTTTCCACCGCTCCCATCCAGTGCTACTGAAGGAATGGAAAAGCTAGGGCTTCAACAATTACTGTAACAATATATTTATGAATTATTCTAAAATTAAAAATTTAAACATATTTAACAAAAAATGTGGAGCTTCTGTATATTTCATGCAAAACTTTGCGGAAAAAGGATATAGAGCATGACCAATAATTTTATAAATATTTAAAGTAACATAATGATTTATTTATTTATTAATACATGTATGGGAAATTATCTAAAATTATGATAAAAAAAGTATACCATAACTTTTAAAAACCTACACAATATTTAGTGAAAATAACTTATTAAATTGACTGGTTATTAAATATAACCAAAATATGTTTTAGAATGGATGATTTAATTGATTGATTTAAACAAAAATGTATGCATGTAATAATCAATTTCACTATTGTAATAAAAATATATAACGTGTTTAAAATGTTTTATATCATAAGGCTATAATATATAAAAGATATAATGAGATGCAGAGGGGACCTTTGCGGGAGCCACAGCAATCAATTAATAATCAATTTCACAGTTTTTTTTTTATATATATTTTAAAAAATATATATTTTTATATTATTTATATTAATTTAGTTTAAAAAAACTTTTTTAAAATTTAAAAATCAGGTTTTGTGTCTTTGTTGTAATTTTTTTAGTTCTTTATTTAATTTCTCTTTCTTTCGGACTTCTATCTCATATATTAATTTATTATTATTTTCAAAAGCAAATTGCACAACTACAAAATTGAGGAGTTAAAAAATATTTTGAACTAAATAATTTTTTCTTTTGAGTAAGTTCATTTTTTATCATTTTTATGTGTCTTTATGTGGCTTTTTTATGCTCTAGGTATATCTCTATTTGTTAGAGATTATAAAATCATGCTCTAATTGTTTATCAAACTCTTTTTTGTATAAATAAAGTTATTTTAGGCTTTAAAGTTGGATAAGAGAAGAGTAATATTAAGAATGTATTTTAAAGTAAAGGAAGTAATCATTTAGAAGTTGTTAATTTTCTTAAAATATTGAGTTTTGGTTTTGAGATTTAATTTGGGGTATTCATAATTTTATCTTTCTCTACATAAGACGGAGGTTGAATTTTTAGCAAACACTATGATCATTTATATTGAAAGTTTAGTTTTGATTAAATTAGTGAAGATTTTAAGTCATTGAAAGAGCGTAGATGAACACTCTGACTAGAAGCAACTTTTGTTTTTTTTCAATATATTATTGTTGATGATAAACTTTATGTTACACTTTCATATATATTATTGTCATATGTTTTAAATTATATTATCATATGTGTTTGTTTTAAATAGAAAAAATAATATCAGGAAATGAGAAAAGTTTTTAATTAGATCCTATAATTTTTGTCCAAGTTTCACAACTGATAAAATCAATATTTTCTTAAAAATACATTGTTATCGTATTCGATAACTTTATTATCACATATCATCTTGTTTATACTTTAAATAAGTTAATAAATAGAAATGTCTTATATAATCTTTAACAATATTTTCTATATAATTGTATTATTGTAGTATACAACTCTATTAGGAGAGTGACAAACTATTGACTGGTTTACTATTAATAAAGATGATAAAATATTTGAAGTAATAAATAGTTAACAATAACAACCCAATGCACAGAACCGTTACTTTTAAAAATGATTAAATAAAACATTATAATCAATACAGTCTTGACAATGTAGACAAATTATTTCTAAGAAACAATTGACCGTACTATCTTTAATTTAATAAAGTCATAATATTAAAGGCATTTTTGTAATAAAGCAAGCATGTTTATAATACCCATTAAAGATTATTTTGCTCCAATCCAAAATATAGTAATTCAACATTAAATTATACTATCCATTTCTCAATAGAATTCTCTAAACTTTAAAACATTTTGTTCCTTTATGCGTAATTGCAGTTTAAAAACTAAAATTATCTTAGTAATAACTGAATTGCCTCGGAAAGATAATGATACTTTGAAAATCCCATAAGTACATGACAACTTTCGTTTCTCGAAATATAACAAAAGTAAATATTTATGATAGTTCATATTATTTTGATATTTAATAAATTTTTACACTCAATTTACATTTCCTATATTATTTTTTATTTTTATTTTTTATAAATTCAAAAGTTTTCTTATGTTATGTTGTTATGTATGAAAAAAAAAATCATTTTTCTTTTATAATTATGAAAAATAGAAGATAAAAGAAAAAAGAGTAGATCTTAATTGGTTGTAAATATTTCTTTTAAGAGAGTGGTAAAATGTCATCAATTTTACTATAAATTCCCACATAGATGGATCAAACTTTCTCACCCAAAACATTTCAAGTATTTCCTCACCCAACTCATAGACCTTGTCTACACTCTACACAAGAAACCTCTTCATCAAAATGAGAAACAATTCCCCTAAAATCTATGACTTAGACTCTACTTCTTCTCAAGATGAGGACACTAACTCCTCATTCCAACAAGGTCAACCACAAGAAGCCACCGCCGCCAATGAACCTCGTACCACCAAATCTGGAAGGAGGCCACGTGGTAGGCCTGTCGGGTCAAGAAACAAGCCAAAACCTAGCTCTCTCCGAGTGCCAGAAACCACAGATTCAACTATGAATGTCTTCACTTTCAATGTGGCTCCAAATGGAGACATCATGGAGTCTATTCTTGAGATTGTTCACAGGGACCAAGTTAGTGTCACTGTTATGAATGTTTCTGGCATGATCAACAACGTGACCATGGAAGCTTCAAATGAGGGTTCACCACCCATCATGCTCTATGGGCCCTTCAACTTCCTCTCCCTCACTGGATCCTACTTGTACGACAACCACTACATTCTTCACCCCGGTGCCACCCCTCCCCCTCCTCCATCCTTTGGGATCCATCTCTCCACCGCTCAAGGACAGGTTTTCAGTGGCATCATCGGTGGCAGAGTCATTGCTGGTGAGAATGTCATGATCACTGTCTCCACATTTAGGAACCCTGACATTTTGAAGTACACTCCTGAAGATCGACAAGAGGATGAACTTGACAACAACACTGATAACAACAGTCCTGGGGGTTTTTGTGGTGGTGGTGACTTCATGGGGTTCAACCCAAGTTCTGGAATCCCTGGATTTGGTTGAGGATAACAAATGAATAAACGTAATGAACTAGGGTTCAGATTTTCTACAGATGTTGGTACTTTAAAAATATTTTTAATAATTTTAAAATTTAAAAAATCAGTGACCATCATATTTTGAAGGGGCAACAAAAGAATGACAAGAAAAATTAATAAAGAATCCAAATTCGAAGAATTATCGATGAGTTATGATTTATTTTTTTTCGTTTACAGAGTTGTAATAGTGTGTCTTTATAGTTCAATAAGTGTTGCATGCAACACTTTATTTGCTTTTGTTCCTTTTGTTAATAGGTGAAAACTTTGGTGTCAACCTTTTTGTTTAAACCTATCTAGTTTGAATAAATTTCTTCCCTTTATCAAGAATTGTGATGTGAAAATAAAATATCATTGTTGTTCAGAAATCTCATACTCAAGGTTTAGTGGTGGATTTGGAGAGCTTTTTGTTTGGGAAAAAAAAATACTTATAGGCATATTGAAAAGTTGGAACATGTTCCAATTTTTTTCTTGGACAAATAGTATTTTTCTTACCATAATTTTTGTTACATCGTTTTTTCTTTTTATCTTTTTTTTTTTCCAAAAACTTGTTATAGGATTGACAAGTATACCAAATTGCACATGTAATAGAGTGAAAAGTTCAAGTATTGTTTTCCAAGAGACTTGTGCAACAACTTGACAACTCTTGCAATTCATAATTCAATTAGATAATAAATTTCACAAAAATAATATTCAAAGCAAAAGCACCAAACAATATTCTTCTGATTCCTTCTTTAGCATTCACATATTTTGTAATAAGTTGTAATGTCTTAACGACAAGTTTAAACTTGAATATTAAAAATCCCATGTCTAGCAATTTTTATTATAAGTTCGCATTAATCAAGATTCTGATGTTATGTATGATTAAATGTTCCACATCTATGTCTAACATGTGAAATCTATTAGTTGTTATATCTTAATCAAGTTTCCCAAACTATCTTTCAACTAGCAAATACTCTCACATATGCAATCAATCTAGAATATGCAATTAAAACAAGTGATGAAAAAAAAATTATATTTGAATATTGGAATTCACAAAGAGTTAAGAATACATTACGTTCAACTCTCATGAATAAAGGAGTTAGTTACTCCTTAACATTTTGAATACTAGAATAAGAATAAAGATGAATGTCCACAGCCTTTAAAATGAGCATCTACCTTATCTCCAATTAGGTTAAGTGTCATTCTCCCTTAAAAAAATATTTTTTCCTCTTTCCCCCAAAAGGGGGGTTTTCCCTAAAAGGGATGATTACTTCTCGGAAGGGTTGTTCCTTAAAACCTCTGTCAACCCTTAATTTGTAAATTTTTCGAATTGGACTAAGCTTGCGCCTTTGTACTTGATTTTGTATTGGAGTAACCAACTTTATCAATATCTCCTCTTGTTGATAACTTTGATAATCAAATTTTGTTGATATTCTTCTTAATTTCTTTGATATTTCCACTTATCTACAAAATATTAAATATGTAAACCAAATACTTATCTTTTCTAATTTTATTAAATAAAACCTAAAATATCTAAAAAGACAATAATAAAATAACAATAAAAGATAAAAATAAACAAAAAATAAAACATGATAATGTCAATTATTTGTAAAAATAAAAGATCATTGTTGATGATCAGAATTCTCAGCTCAAGATTTAGTGGTAGATTTGGAGAGCTTTTTGTTGAAGGAAAAATGTTCTTGTATTGTGGCATATGTAAAAGTTGGAATATGTTCCAATTTTTTTCATGGACTAGCTAATAGCATTTTTTTTACATTATTATAATTTTTTTTTAATTTCATCATTCTTAATGTTGGATATCGCAAATCAAATTGTGATAAGATAAATTTATCGTATATAAATGGATGCAAACCTCACTTCACAAGCTAATTTTGTAGAGTTGAATAAGGTTTAAAGTTCACTTCTTAAGATGGTACAAGAATCATCTAAAACATATCTTAGTGAGATTTATTATTTATTGGATCAATCGCGTTATCACTGTCGAATCACCCCACTATATATATACATATGTATATATATACATATATATATATATATATATTATATATATGTATATATATACATATGTATACATATATATATATATATATATATATATATATTATATATATATATATATATATATATATATATATATATATATATATATATATATAAATATAATATATATATAAATTATATATATATATATTATATTTATATATATATATATATATGTATATATATATATATATATACATATGTATATATATACATATATATATAATATATATA
>Ga0214542_1009072_pt1 | contig 15817 bp, 3 predicted proteins | sample CNSS1metaG_FD_160096 | JGI IMG/M metagenome (GOLD analysis project Ga0214542, IMG submission 160096) | Root nodule microbial communities from cowpea collected in UCLA plant growth center, Los Angeles, California, USA - CNSS1 | ecosystem: Host-associated > Plants > Roots > Nodule | place: USA... | reverse complement strand
TCCCCCCCCCCCCCCCCCCCCCCTCTCCCCTTTTTTTTTTTTTTTTTTTTTTCTTCTTTTCATTCTTTCACAACTTGAACAAATCAACGCAATAACAAAAAAATGCATAGGTTCATCTACTACTCTACTCTAATAAACTAATACAATTTTCTTCATTTTTTTAAATAATTAATTAATGTGAGGAGAGAAAATAATGGCAACCTGATTTTTAGTTTTTGGAACTTAGTTCTTTAATTCCAATTCCTCATAGAATGAGAAAGGTGATTTGTTTTTGTGAACCCAAGTAGCTTTAAAAATTATAATAAAGGGAACAATTAGAAAACACTATGGAATGAAAAGTTAAATTTTTAAAGCAGTGTCTTGCATCATTGTACGAGAGGATGCAGAAAACCGATCCATAAAACGACAAAATTTTAGAGAAAAATAAAATGGGTTGAAAGCAGATTATGAAAATATTAAGAAAATAAGAATTTGGAGAAATTATAGAAGGGAGTTTTCCGAAAAAAGATAAATTAACTCAATCAATTTATTAAAGACGTGTTGTATTATCACAAAAGAAAAAGGAAGTATAATTTTAGTCCTTTGAACTTTAATTTAAAATTAGAATTTTTTTATGTCTAAAACTTCAATATATTTTAGTTTTTAAATTTTAAAAATAATAAATATAGTCTTTTTAATCCAATTACATTAATATTTTTTTATTTGTCAAATACGTTTTATGATAATATTAAAGTTGTTTAGACTGTATGACGCATCTTCAATTCAATATCTATTGAAAAATGCATTCGACACCTCTTTTTTATTTGTCGAACACGTTTCATGATAATATTAGAATTATTTATACCATTTGACACATCTTCAGTTTAATATCTACTGAAAAATACCTTCGACACCCAAAAAAAGTTAACATAATTGGATTTAAAAGACTATATTCATTTATTTTTAAAATTTAAGAACCAAAATATATCAATTTTTAGACAGAGACAAATTCTAATTTTAGATCAAAAGTTTATGGACTAAAAATAGTTTTAACCATAACAAAAATATAGTAATAATTTAATTCTCATTTTCCTTTTAAATTCGTCCTGATTAACTGTTGAAGTCAATTAGTAAGATATTTTTTTTCAAAATCATAATGATTGCTTAGAATTTATTTAGGTGTTCACGATGAAACAATAATTACATACTTTAAGCATTTAATACTTACTTAGATGAAAAAGATAGCGAAACTTTAAGGACAATTTTTTTTTGTAGAAATAAAATATTGTGAGGTGATTGTTTATCATATTTTACAAAGAGAATAAAGTTTTTCAAGAGATGAAAATAACTATTTCTGCTTCTTCAAAATGAGAACACTCATGTTAGTCATAACAACTTCACTCGAGATTATATTAGGTTAGAATTGATTTTTGCTTGGGTCGACTTTCGATTAGGATCGAGGCATATCTTTTGCATGTTTATTTTTTGTCATATAATTGATTTAAATCGATCTTTCTTTATAATATTTTAGTCTAACTTTCGATCAAGATCGATGCAAAACTCTCTTAAGGAATAGATGTGCAAGACTTATTTTTTAAAATTATTAATAGAAAAATCGAACCTATAATTTTTTCACCTTTTATTTCCATTTGATCCTAACAATATAGAGGAAACAATGACATTTTGATAACCAAAGAGTTATAAATGTTTGAACAAACTACATCTTTTAACATTAGTGTGTTGATATCAATGCACTAATCGTAACATGGAATTATAAATGTTTAAACCAACTACATCTTTTAACATTAGCATTAAAGACAACTAATGAATTATTATCATTCATAAAAAAAATAGTCCTATAAAATAAAAATTGACAAAAACACTTAAAAGTAAGAACATTGATTATTATAAGTGATTTTAGTAAATAAAGGTAAAACGTGATCTAATGTTAGAGTTATTAATGAAACATTTACATCAACATTCAGTTTATAAGAAATATCTTGACAATAGAATGGAGTGTCTTTTAAATATAAGACTCGTTTATTTAAGACGATATGTATAATTTATTTTTATTTATTATTGTAATAAATAATTTGTTGTTATATTAAAAATGTATATAATACTTCCAGTGATATTATTTTTGAAAGGTTGGAATAATAGTAGAAAGAATATATATATATATATATATATATATATATATATATATATATATATATATATATATATACCGATAAATTATTTATAGGTATGGATATCATAACTATCTATATTTATACGTTTTTTTTTTCATTGTTCATTTTCTTAATTAAAATAATATTATTTTAAACTAATATTAAAAATATAAATTCAAAAAAAGATTTTTTTTTATCTTAATCTATAGTCAAAATATACATTTAAATCAAATTGATATAATTCAAATCAGTAAATCTAATTAAAAAGAACATAAATAAAATTAGATTATATATGTTTTTTATAATTAAAAGTGTGTTGCCAATTACTTTATGTAACATTGTCAACTAAATAATTAAAATATAGATTGAAAGTAAATTTTTTATATTTATTTTAAATTATTTTATTATCTCCCATTATTTTTGCAAATAAATTTTATTTAACTATAATTTTGTACTATTTATTTTATTTTATATTTAAATATATTTTTAGTCTCTACATATGAATTCCTATAATAATAATTTATTTAAGTAATTTATGAAATATATTTTTCTTAAAAAAATTAAAAATTCAAAAATTTCAGATATTTAAATCTAATTTTATCAAACACAAAAAGTATAATATTTAGAGTCCTAATAACATGTTTAATTTTCTTTATAAATATTAGTTATGATTTTGTAATGCAGCAGCTTCTTATGTCTAGTTTTTTTTTTTTCTCTGATAATATGTTTAGACGGAAAGACAAGAAATAACTTGTACCTTTTTCACGAGTTAAAGTAACACTTTTCTCATGGTTATATTTAAATTTTTTTAATCATGATTCTTCTTGTCACGTGTGTTTTTTTCTTATCATTTAAGTACGTAATTTCGCTTTCTTGTGTAGTTGTAAATGATTAGGTTTTATTTGCATAGAAGTTAATTACTATATTACTATACAATTTAATTTTATAAATTTTCATGGTAAAGTGAAGTAGAAATTCATATATTTAATGTTTATATATGAATTTATTTGTTTTTTTCATATGTTTTTATTCATAGCATGTCTTTTTTCTTACTTATTTTTTATAGCCGTTATAGTTTTTTTTTTACCAAAAATTGTTGTAATTGTTTTTCAAATTTATTAAAACAGACCATTTAAAAAAAATACAAAGGGATAAGTTGTGTTATCTTAATATTAATATGATATAGTTTTGAAAAAATCAAGTTATGATGACATAATTTAGTGTAAAATATTTTTAAGTTGCCATAACTTTAGTTGACTACATTTTAAATTGAAATTGTGACAAATTTAATGATTTGTTAAGGTAACACAATTTTAATTTAAAATACTTTAAATCAAAATTATCCTGTTGATATAACTTTAATTTTAAAATTGTTTTGAATTAAAATCGTATTAATTTAACATGATTTATTCATATCTATAATTATTTTAAAAATTATCAATTTTGATAAATTTTTAAAAATTATTCAACTTTTTGATAAAAAAAACAAATTATCTATGTAGAAAGGACTACGTTGCTACCTCATAATCATTTTGTGAATAAAACTAATTTATTTCATTATCATCCAAAATTATACTAATAGCTTTCGGAGTTTCAGTGTAGAATTTAGACATCTGAGTATCATCAGATTATTTCAGTGAAGTAATCACGCTATTTTAAAATTTCAATCCCTTCATTTTTATTTAATTAAATAATTTTATTATTCAATTTCAAATCTTAAGAAATTAAATTAAAACAACGTTTGTGACTTGAGAGTGATGATGACATAATCTTCTATTACATTAATTTAATTTTTTCTTTAAATTAATAATTTTCTGTTTTTTAATCATTATGTTAAGTGTTTTTAAGACTGGCTTAATCCTTAATCGCTTATCTAATTTTCTTTGAAAGAGCAAAACATGTTACCTATTTTAGAAATAAATTAAGATAGATCTTTTTTTTTTTTTGTGTGGTAGAAATATTACTTAATTAGTTTTGTTGTGCAATTGAGTGAGCAATGAAAGAAAGAAAAAATGATGTCTCTCCTCCATTATTCTCTGAGAGACTGTAATGGAAGAAGCAACTGCAGTGCCATGATTGTGAATTTGTCATCATCCCTACGTCTTTTCAATTGCACAATGTCTTCTGTATAATAAACTATTCTTAGTCAACTTATATGGATTATTTTCTTTCATCTTAAATATATATGAAAAAAATTAATTTATATCAATTTAAAAAGTTAATTGATCAAATTTAGTGACATTAATTTTAATTTTAAAATATTATTTTTTACTTTATTTACATTTAATTAGATTTTAAGATTATAATAAACTTAGGCACTTTTAATTTGATGTCTATTAAAAGAAATTCTCTATTATTTTCACATTTCTAAATTGAGATATGAAAAAAAAAATCTAGTTGAATTCATAATAAAATTATTTAAAAATTTCATAATTTTTAATTAAGTCTCCATCATAATTAAAGTAATGTCCGTTTTTCGGTCTCAAACAAAATATTATAAATTTATACAATTAAAAAAAATAAACTTAGAAATTCTTACCTATATTTATTAAAAAAATATTATTTTATTTTATGAAATAAATACTAAAAAAATCAAACTAACTATGTAGAGACACAAACAATACATTTGCTAAAAATAAATAAGATTCTACAATTTTTTTTGTTCAAGTTTGTAATATTTTACTTGAAATTACAAAATCAAGTATTACGTCATCATAATTAAAATAAAAAATCAATTATAGTATATAAAGATTTAATACATTGAATAGAACATTCTGTTAATAAGAGCTTAATTAAATATATTTAAATTTATTAAAAAAATAATAATAAATTCGTTTTTATTTGTTAATATAAAAATACATATATAATGATGACATGAAATATGACTACAACTTAAAAAATATTTTAATAAATGAATAAAAATATTTAAATGTATAAAAAAATTAAAATTGAATAATTTTTATTTCAAATATTAACTTAATGATTGTGAATCATATATATATATAGAGAGAGATATAGATATATATATCATTACTCTTGATCTCAATTTATAAACTCTTATTATTGATGGAATTTACCTTTTTTGTGTTTTAATCATATTTATCCAATATTCAATAGTACAACATCAATTCAATCACAACATAAATAACCACCCCCACAGACCTAATTCAATATTTCATCCATTTATCACAATTTTATTATCATCATCATAAATTTAAATTAATAGGAATATAATTTTTGCTAGCTTCCGTTATCTCAAATAAATTTTCTCAAAACTATAGTTTCACACTTTAAAATATTGAACTCTCAAAGAGAATTATTTTTCTCAACTGAAGTAAAATTGATGACAATAACTTCTTACTAAAGTAAGAGAGTAAAGAAACTATAGAATAAATAAAAACGTACTTTATTTGAATATTTTGTGGGACAAAAATTATCTTAAACTACTCATTTATTATGATATGTAATCTGAACAAATATAGAGTGAATAAATATAGAGAGGAGAAAATAGAGAGAGGGGATGAGAGATTTTCTTAACTTAGACAGAGAGGGAAAGAAAGATGAGGTGTGTTTGGGGGTTATAAAAACAATTTCTTAAGTGATCAAAAATATATCTAACGTAATATTAATTTTTTTTAGGGTAATATAAATTAGGAAAGCAATGCGGACTCACCTGGCACATTTATGTTCAGTCCGTAAAAATGCAAGTTGGGTTGATTCGTTCTGCATTTCAATATGGACTGAAAAGTCTGATCCACCTCACATAAGTGCGGGTTTATGGGCCCGCGGGTCAGTCGGTTTTTTCTTTTTAATTTAAAAAAAAAATTATGATAAAATTTTTAATATTCAACAAATTGGAAAACTTCAAGAAGTTCACAAAATTAAGCAAAAATTTTGGTTAATTGGATGATAAATTGATAATTCAACATTTTTATTATATTCATACTTGTACTTTGACATACACAATATATTTTCAGATTTTAGCACATTCAAAAATATACAATATTTATCTTTACCAATTATACAAAAATTTAAAATGTTCATACAGAAATTAAAAGAAAAAGGTAACTAATATACATAAATATAAGTTTTTATTTTTTTATGCAAACTAACGAGTCACTCTACATGAACCGCGAATTATACAAGTCGGACTTAGTTAATTGTCTCGACCCAATAAGTGAAAAAGATAGTAATATAATCTTTAATAGAATAAAAAAAATCGATAATGCAATCTATTAAAAGAAAAAAAAAAGCATATGCACGGAGCACACTTATTTTATGTGTATTGGTAAGTAAAGAAACGTAGGATAAACAGAAATTCTCAAATCCATGGTCAATAACCTAATCCGGACCCATTTCCCTAGGCTAATTAAAAATTGAAGCAAGTTGATTGTATTGAGTTAAGATTGTGGATATATACAAAAACAGGCATAAACTTATAAATATGCTATATGCTAGTTATGACAACAAAGAATGTGCCCTTGTGGTCCATCAACATAAAATCACCATTTTCATATTAATTAGTACAATTAAAACACTAAACTATTAGGTGGTCCACATTTCTTTCATTGTTTTTTGCATTACAATGCTTTATCCTTTCTTTAAACAATGATGTAATTACATATGCTTTCTTACTTTTCCCTTTTCTATTAAGAGAAAGAAATTAGGGATCTAAGATAGGGTTCCTATAGACTCATTATCATCGGGACCAGCAAATTCAGGCTCATAGACCCCTAACAATACTTAGTATTAAGAACAAGCCATTCTCACCACGAAATTATACAAAGATATTTCTAGAAAAAAGTAAAATAAATAACAACTAACTTTTTGATTACTTACTATATTGAATCAATTAATAATCTATTATCGTATGTGTGATTTGATTAGAAAGGATAAATATCTACTAATTTAAGTTTGTAATGATGCGTTTAACTTTTATATTAGGTTTTTATCAAAAGAGGTTAGAACATCTCTAACCTACTCTATTTAAGAGGGATTTATTTGAACACAAAAAAATTAAGATAATAAAAATTCTTATCAGACGGTGGAAACCTACACAAGTAAAAGATGGTCTGTTAGCAGTATTGGGCCTGTTCTATTTTTCTGAAACATAGTATTTTTCATATTACACACCCAATAATCCTTAGTGCACCTCCATGTTTTCAGAATGACCATTTTACCTTTTATAAAAGTGTGACTTCTAGATTACCTAGATTTTCAGAATGCATGACACGCGTTCTACAACAAGCTTTCTAGAACAGTATTTATGGAACAAACTTTCCAAAACGTATATAATAACTTCCAGAACTAATTTTCGAGAATAAACTTTTTGAAATACATGAAATGCAATCTAAAAAAAGTTTTTATCCGTAATGCGTTCTCTCCCTTTTCTTCCACTGAAACAGTGGCGGTAGCAACCGTATAGTGCAGTAAAAAAAAAAGGGTAATTTAATCCTTTTTATGCAGGAAGCGAAATACAAAAATATATTCACACACTTCTGTGGACAAGCTATTGGGCCCATAGGAATGGCTGCTAAGCCCAATGCTCCGAGTGCTTTCATGAAAAACAGTTTGAATTCACGTTTATTATTTATGAAATAAGTCATATCATTCTGCAACGATAAAAATGTGATAATTAATTTATGATACCGAATCAAATATAAATAAAATATTGAAATTAAAAACTACAAAATAACTTGAGATTTGATTTAAAAATAAAAAGTGAACAATAAACATCTTTCTTTATAAGCTGCTTTCACATGAATAAATAATAAATCACTTTAATATTTATAAAGATAATATGAAAAGTAGTTAATTCGAGATCGGGAAGAAAGAAATGTTAGCGTAACAAGACCAATTTAAGTAATCAAGAAACTTTTTAAAAGCCCTAAAAAACATCTCAACAGTTAAGCTATGAGTCTCCACTACAAAGTATATATATAAGAAAAAGAAAACCATGGCACTGTCTGAAATTAAGAAAAAATTATTATACAGGGATACATTAGTAAAATAAAATAAAAATTCAAAAGATATCTAAAATTGAAGAAGAAAAAACCGACATTGAATTTTTCTTCATACAATGAAAGATCGAAAAGAGGATTCAGAGCTTCACGAGATTTTATATAATGGAAGCGCTATGAACAGAAAAATGAGCTTACATGAAGTCAACATTAACATGTGATGCAATAGAAGAAAATAATAAGGGGAAGTTCAGATTTCTAATAATAAGAAAAGGATCCTTCAAAAGTTGCTGAAATGTTATAAATTTCTTACATGCCACATGTCTATGGCTAATGGTTCAAACGTTTGAACAAAAGTCACAGATGTTTCTTATACCAAAATAAGAATAATAGAAGCATTTGGCTTTGTCCTTTGGTGGGGTGTTTTGCTTTTATGTCTCCATCTGAATACTGAGCCTAATTAGCTCAAAGCATCCACTCGGGAATAAAGCCACTCACTTGTTGGGCTGGAGTTGTTGCAGTTATCTGATCTGAAGCAACAACATTGTACCTGTAATCAGGACTGCACAAAAGGGACACATTACAATGTAGTTCAGATAACATTACTGTTGAAATAAACATTTTGTAACGACATATGTTACCCAATCTGCAAAGTGGGATTGCATTCCAGTGGCTGGAAGAAGCCCTGAGACTGAGAATTCTGTGGCCCACCATATTGCATACTTTGATCACCAGCTTCCCATGATTGCCTGTAGTGATTTCTTGAGTTTATTTCTTCCAGCTGCCAACAAGTAGTATCATGAATCATGTCATCAACCTTAATTTGAATTTATGTTACAAAACATATTTTCTAGGAGGTAGAACAACATTGTGGATAATGGTACACTATTACCTTCATTGTCAAGGATCTGTTTGCTTCTACCAACATCTGCTCCTGCAACAAAAACAATAGCAATAGCTTCAAATTATTAGCATCCATGGAGTTGCTTTATTCCTTTGATTAGGTCAAACAAGGTACCTTGTTTTGAAGATCAGCCAACTGATCCAGCATGAATTGTGTCTGCGATTTCATGTTTCAGCAGTGCCAGGTAACAAACAAGAGTCACAATAAGCTTTTCTTATGGAAATTTCAAGTACACAAATCATACATATATATATATAGAGAGAGAGACACACACAGTATGTATAAGTTTCTTCATTATAACAAAAAGAAGAATATGTCATGACGACTTCTTCACATCTAAAAATGTCCAAAATCCTTAATGAATCGATTCTATTGCATTGGTTTCCACTTTTATATAATGTAATTCCATTTTAAGAATGTTTGGAAGTACCAATTCAGCATAATCTTTTCAGTTGATAAAAAATTCATGGGACATCATGTTGTTATATGCCTTTAGCATATACAGTGAATGATGCACTGGCCATGGTATCAGAAAAAATCCCACAGAAAAAGACTCACGAAAAGATGTTAAATCAAGCGTGGGAATGTTAAGCTGCTGCAACTACTGATACAAAACTATACGTTAATGAGTTCAGGACCAACTGTAGTAAAATTCTTTGTAAACATTGTAGGTGAGAAAGAATGAGAAAGAAAAATAAAACAAACTTGAAACTAATATGCTTAAATTCCATGGTTACCTTGGTGGACCTCACTTGCTTTAGAGAAGAATCCAATTGCCGTTCAAGCTGCTCAAGTTCTTTGGTATTCAGTGGACCCAAGTCTTCCCCTAGAAGGTTTCTGCAGTAGCAGAGGTAAATGCATTGGTCAAAGTAATATGCAAATTAATCACGAAAGAATACGAAACAAAATATTTGATGACTAAATGTTCACAACAAATTTTATTCACATCTCAGCGCAGAAAAAATAAACGTTTAGGAGAAAGTTACTATTCTTTTATCATGAATTAATTCATTACATGTTTTCTAAACACTATCCTGTTAAATTCACCTTTGGGTCCTTTGAAGTGATTCAAATCTTGCTTTCAGCTTCAAGTATTCACGGTAGCTGCTCTGCTACAAATGAAAAATAATAAGAATTAGAAGATATCACAGTAACAGAAAAACTATATACATATATGTATGTATATATTGTACGTTATATAGATAATTACATTTCCCATAATTATTTAAATTGTATGCCAATAAGCAGCTACAGCAGTTCCTATACCTCAAGCTCTTTAGCAGGTTTGCTAACTTCCACTGCTCCATAACTGCATTTCTGGTACCTTTCAAGTGTTTTGAGCATGCTGATTTGAAGGTGGACAAGGAAAGAAATAGAATTTAATTCGATGATGATGGCATGGATAACCATACATAAACCACTATTACTTAAATGATGTCAATTAATCAACATTATATATCTTGTGTTTTGCCTCTTTAATATTTTTCCTTGTGTATACTGAAAGTAACATTTGAAGTAGATGGATTTTGTGAACACAAATCTTTCAAACCACAAGCTGACTACAAAAATACTGACATGGTTATAGAAAATGCTGCATACAGTGGAAAAAATAGTTAGCAGCATTTGTATTTATACAAGTTAACCAAACTGTAGTACATGATATATCTAAATAGTAGGGCATGTGAATTGTTATATATGTTAGGCCACTGAAAGCAGAATTGATGAATTGAAGCTTTTAATTAATGCTAGAAATAGTAGAGCCAAGCAAAGACCAGAAAGAAAAACGGACATCATAGATTGGAAACATTGAATTACCTATGTCTCTGAAGAACTTGTAACTAACACTCTTGTTTTGTTTGGTGTTATAAATGCAAGTTAACTCAGAAAATATCTTAACAAATTCCACTCAGATGGTACGATTAATAAATATAAATAAATATAAATGAAATCCATTTTGTGAATAAATCAAGTTTTCTGAACTAGTAAATTTGATATTGTCTGCAAGAGCTACTATATGTATATATATTGGTTTTAGACCTGAATATTCGTAAACAAAGTATGAAATATTACACCACAAAAGTTTGTAGGTTAAGTTTAAAGTTTACATGTTTGCGTTCTTCTTCATTTAGTATCTTTGAGTATTATTTTTTGGATAAATATTGAGAAAAACTAAAAGAAGTCAAATGGCTAAACTTAAATAGTAACACTTGTTACATCCATCTCCTAAAAAACACGTTAAAAAGGTGGCCAGAATAAACATGTTCAAGGTTTTTTTTTTTTTTTTTTTTCAATATCTTTAACAAAAGCTTATTCACACAAAATCTTATTCTTAAGTATGACTATGAGTCTATATAAGTTAAAAGTAATTTAACACAATTTTCGTGGAATTTATTGAAACATGATAAAAACATTAAGTCCAAATATAAGTTCTCCCTGTAAGTGTTAAAAATCTGGACAATATCAATATATCACATCTCTTGTTGGATTTGTTACATTGAAATTAGTTTGTGAATTCTCACTGTAGTTCCACACAACTGCAAAATTATGACTTCACAGTGCACAGGGTTCCACTTGGAGCATTGTCTCATATAAATGTTCAGATATAGTAATAAACTTGGAACCTAACCTCACCCAGTTCAAGTGTTTAATAGAGGTAGCAATCTAAGTAAACTCAAAGAAATGTGTGCATGAAGTTGCAGCAATAGTCACACAAAATTTAACCCTAATTACTACTATTGCATCCATCCACAGTAAACAAGCTATCCCTTCGTGGTTTTTCGTTCACTATTCTGAGTTCTGTTCATGTCATTCTCAACTTATATCGATCTGTAATCCAATTGTATCTTCCATTGCATAGATGTTTTTGGTCATTGAAATTGTGAAACAAAATTTGGTCGTTTTCATAATATTCACCAGAACCCAAGCTATATACTGTTTCCCTACCTTAAGTTAAATATATTTTCAGCAGATAGGGCATAATGTTCTTTTAATTCCCAAACAATTTCTTTCCATTTAATTCCCTCGTTTATGAAATGTACTACGTGGGATCATGAACAAATAACTAAAAAAATATTATTCTGGGAAAGATACCGATCATATCTAACACAACTTCAAAATCAAGGATAAAAAAATAACTTTTCAAACAATTAAATTGTATATATTTTAGCTACATAAACTATATAAAAGCATTCATAAGTGAAAGATAATGAAATGTTCACAAAGAAAAAAATAGAGTCAATAACCTATACACATTCTACATGCTAATGTACAACCATATATATATGAAGCTTTTGTTTAGTATTTGTATATGTTTAATATTTTTGTTAACACATTACCCAAAGCAATAATTGTCTTAATAACTAACCTAACTGTTCTGTTGTTAGGATGACAAAATTTTAGAAATAAGATCAAACAATTTTTAACCAAGAAGTAAAAAAATTATGAAAATTTTAACACTAAAAAGTATCAAATCTTTTACAGTAAGTAAAATAGACCCATTTGCATAGTTATACATGTATTTCGAGGTACATATATATCCTATTTGTTTATTTGTCATTTCATTTTACAATTTATATATTAACTTAATGTTTAGGTCTGAGTTCAAGGAATTGGAAAGTATAACATAAATAAGAAATAAAGTATTACATAAATCTGGTCGTGAGACTAAATTAAAATAAATATTAAAATAAAGGGTGAAAAATTAAAAAATAGAAATGTAACTTTTGCATGGAAGTGCCAAAAAATGACATGATAACCAACAATTTTTGATATACTCATATACAATAATCTTTACATTCTCACTCCTCCTCAAAGTAGGAAAGCAGATACAGTTGATTTTTCTAAATGAAAACATATATTAATTAATTTCAAGAATAGAAATGTAATTCATTTTTTTTTGTGAAAATTAAACCTCTGCATGATTATGGCTTCATAGGACTACCAGTTTAGTTGAAGTAGTTACACAGAACATGTCACGACACTACTTATAACTGCAACTCTCCTAGCTAGCAACGAAAATTACTTAGTTAAGGAGAAAACTCAAGTAAATATTGTGTCAATAAACAGAAAGATCTCGATCTCATTTCTGAAAAGAAAAAAAAGCCACACTTGAAGGAAAAAAGTTAACACTGAATTTGATAAAAAAAGGCTAGTAAACCATCATCCAATAACCACACAATGCAGAGAAAATATTAGATATTCACCAGATCATGTGCCATATTACTAGATCTGATAAATCTACCATCCCTTACAACAAAAACCAGATTAAAACTGAACTATGATTTCTCCATCTTACAGTAACAGAAATGAAGCATACACAGGCCTTCTTGTGAAGAAAAAGAAAATGGAAAGAAAGACAGAAAGGAATATAAAAGTAGAGAAGCAAGTAGATCTGAGAGGTGAAGAGAGAAAAAGGAAAAGAAAGATGAACACATACATACTGCATACCTAGTGCTGCTGCAGAACTCATAAAGCTTGCCACGGTTGGAGAAGATGATGAGGGCAACCTCAGCATCACAGAGAACAGATAGCTCATAGGCTTTCTTGAGAAGACCATTTCTCCTCTTTGCAAAGGTTACTTGCCTGTTTATCTTGTTCTCTATCCTCTTCAACTCCACTCTTCCCCTCCCCATATCCTTATTATTCTCCAACCTCACTCCTTCTACTTGTAAATTTTTTCCTTTTTTTCACTCAATTTTTCTATTTTAGTACAACACCTATCCCTTTCTCCACTTTTCTTGTTTTTTCTTCTCTTTCCTCTTCCTCCTCTCGTGCCCCTGGTGATCCCTCTTTCTTCGCTCAGTTGCAAGTGCAACCAAATTTGTGAAAAGCAAGAGAAAGTTCAACACTTTCGACTTCAAACTTGGAACCCTAGAAAGAGAGAGAAGGGAAAGTGCTGTGTGTGAGTTTTGTGTTGTCTTCTCTTGTATTTCTATATATCTATCTGTACTCTTCAACTTGCCTTTTTATCCTCAGGATTTTCCATCTCCACCAGAAAAATTGAGTGCAGCTTAGGGTTCCACTTCTTTCTAGTTTCATGTAACTTTCTCTTTCCCATGATTTTCCATGTTAACGTATTTTTGGAAAACAAATACATCCCCACACGCACCCCACGCGCGTCTCACGCACTCCACACCGCTTCCCATCACTGGCGCGTGGTGACAGCTGTCTTATGTGTTGATGTTACTTACGAATACGATAATACAATATATTCATTCAATAAACTCCATAATATTTTTCACACATTATTCATCTTTGTTGTTACATTTACTTTAGTTTCTCCAACCTACCTCTCCCAGTCACTAATAATTTATTGTTTGGAATGAAAATCTGTGTCATTTTCCACTGTCTTAGCAACGTCGTCACATACCTTAAAATGGATTCCACACGTGTCACCTTTTTACTGGCTTATATACACTGTACTATCATGCATAATTTCAAGCTTTGCCCTTCGCTTTACTCGTTAAAATAGCAGAATCATTGAAAAGTATAACAACAGATGAGAGAGTGGTACTCATAATTAAAAAAAGGTTCTTGATGTGAAAATTTCAATGAGAAACATATATCATGTATTTACGTAGTTGGTTGAAATTTGAAAGTGACCACTGAGATATTTTTCTGTACATTATTAATTAGGGTGGCAATTGGTACAGTGTCCTCTTCTTCTGTAAAAAAAAAAAAAACTCACAAATTACAATAATTAAAAATATAAACATCTTTAATGCGGTAACGTAACTGATCTTGTTAATTTATTATACACATACGTAAAGTAATTATCTGCATTTATTATAATTTAAATTGATAATTGTCTTCCCTACGATTAGATAATTTTCGTGGTTATATTATATATCCATTCAATTTATTTATAGTTGTCAATATCCTAAGTATTTATTAGTTGTTTTCTTTGAAAATGAAACCCATTGTTATCTTGTATTAGCACAATGAAAAATAAGATGTGATATTAAAGTTTACGATTTCTAGCACCTACCTACCTACCTAGCTACTTTCTTGGTTACATGAGACTATTTAGAAACCTTTGTTTATATAAAATAGCTTCTAAAATGGAAATATAATTAAAAAAAGATTATATTTATATGCATTGTACAACGTACACAATGGTTTCTAATTAAAAGAAAAAAAATATGATATTACGTGGTGATGTTAAAACTTGGAAATTGTTCTTTTCTTGGTATTGGATATGGATATAGCTGCGCGCAATACTATTATAGCACGGCAAAGATACAAAATTTTTGAACAAACCATTGTCGTACTAATTTTTGAGTTGTGTTTCCTCATTTTTAATTGGACTTGCCTTTAGAATACGTACACACATGCTTAATGTAATAGTTTATCATATCATACACGGAAATTGACTAGGTACAAAACCACTTTTATGATGAATACAAAAAAACTTCCAAGGTAGGAGAATCATGTATATATACAATCTCTTAAAGCCAATTAATGGTACAATTTTATGGGCAAAATTATTTTTTTTGGCTAATTATCAATTTGAAGCTAGACAGAGAAGGGCCTTATTGGTTTGGTGTAATCAGTTCTTTGATTTTGACATCTCAATAGAAAAAAAAACAACTCAAAACCCTTCCCTTCTACATTTTTTTTTCTCCTATGCTTAAAACACTTACATCCTAAAATGGAACTTGAGTAATTTTACATTGTTACTTTATTATTCTCATGAAATGCCCAGATAAAAAAAATAAATAGATAATTATTTGACAAAGTAAATATAATATATTTTTTTTTGCTGTGCTTATCTATCTATCTATATATATATATATATATATATA
>Ga0214542_1009070_pt1 | contig 15819 bp, 8 predicted proteins | sample CNSS1metaG_FD_160096 | JGI IMG/M metagenome (GOLD analysis project Ga0214542, IMG submission 160096) | Root nodule microbial communities from cowpea collected in UCLA plant growth center, Los Angeles, California, USA - CNSS1 | ecosystem: Host-associated > Plants > Roots > Nodule | place: USA... | reverse complement strand
TTTTTTAAAAAAAAAACTGTTTGAGAATGAGAGAAAAAAAGAATAAAAAAAAGAAAAAAAGAAAAAAAAGAAAGAAAGGAAAGGAAAATAAAAATAAATAAAAAAACGGAAAAGAGAAATAAAAATAAAATAAAACAAAGTAAAGGTAAAAATAAAAGAATACGGTGGAATAAAGTGAAAATAAAATCAAAGAAAATAAAAATGAATAAAAAAAAAGGTAAAAACGAAATAAAATAAAATATATAAATATATTTACTCTTAAATTAATAGTATATTAATTAAATTTTTTTTGTTGCCGAACGAAATTGGGTGTTGACACTATCAACACCCAATCTTGTCCAGGTGAATAAATTTATTTTCAAAAAAGAAATAAAAAATGTTTTTTAGTTAATGGAAAATAAGAAAAAGGTGAAATAAATTTTTCTCCAAAGATTTTCAAACTTTAAATTTAGCAAACAAAGAGAAAAAAAAAGATGAAAATATGAAAAAAAAAGCAAAAAAAAAAAAAGGAAGAAGGAGCCCAATTTGTTTTTAATTATCACACTCCTCCTCATGAGCCCAACAACCCAACATACTTTGGTTCTCACTCTTTGTTTTTTCTACCCTTTGTTTCTGATAGAGAAAATAATGATATGATTCTAATAATTAGAAGTAATATCTGTTGTAATTATTAGAATCAATATTACTATGATGATTGATATTGTGCTCTGATTTGTTATGATTTGATTCCTGTAATGTGTTGTTATCATGACTAATTCCTTCCTTATATTGTTCATTACAATTAAGACTATGATTACATTGGTATTGTAATATGTTGATATAAATACACAGTCTGTCATATGGAAAGGATCGAAAAAACCAGTCACACATACACACTTCATTTTTATCTCTCTTTTGAAAAAAAAAACTAATATATAGAAGGAGGTAGAAAAAAGAAAGAAAGAAAAAAAAAGAGAGAGTGAGATTGATAAGGGAGAAGAGGAGTTAAGGAGTTTGGAAGGTACACCACTCCCATTTTTTTTTTCTTTTGATGTGTGAATTCTCAATTTCTATTAGATTTTATTTTAATATTGTACGTTTTTTTTTCTTTATACATAACTTTGACATTTTATGTTAAGGACATTATATTATACTATTTACAAATATTTTATTTTAAAAATCATAAAAAAATTATTTTTCCTTATTTCTTTTAGTGTATGTCTGGCCGCTCGTGTCGCCTGACACGCATTTTCATTTTTTTTTCTAAAAAATATAAGAAAAATGTATAAAGAACCAAAAATAAAAAAATTTCTATGTTAACTTTTTATGTCTGTTCGGTCGTTCGCGTTGCATGACACCTATTTCCAAATAATTCAAAATTTCAAAAACAAATATAATTTTTTTTCAAAATTATAAAAAAAATCAAATCAACCAGTTTCTCAAATAGATTTTTCATTAAGAACTACGTTATCCTTAATTTTCCATTATTAATGAAAATATGTAGGAGCGAGGTCAATCCTTGTCGGGTTCACCAAATAAAAATTAAATAATTTGTCAAATTATTTTTTATTTAAAATTACGTGATCCTTGATTTCCATTTTGAATGGAGATACATAGGAATGTAGCAATGAGGTACATCCTTGTTGGACCCAAAAATAAAAAATATAATTTTGTTTATTTTTTAACATTGTTTTATTATTTTTTGGAAAAATTAAATATTTAAAATATCACATAATTTTTTGCACATTTAATTAAAGGTAGAGTCTTAGGACGGACGTGGTTAACACCTTCCTTACGCATAAACGATTCTAAGATAGGGATGTCAAAAATATTAGTACATGCACAAATCTGAGGATAAAACTCGCAACGGGTAGGAAAGGGTATTATAAATGGATACCCGTGAGTAACAGGTACGGGTATTTTTTTATACCCGCATGTTAACGGGGCGTGTACGAGTATCGTAATATCCGTATCTGTGAGTACCCGTACCCGGTATATTTTAATTTAAAAAAGACATGATTAAAACATTAACACATTGAAATTAAATGGGTTATTTTTTATCGATTGGTTTTAAAAAATCTCCATTTCTTTATAAATTGCCATTCAACACTATTTAAATGAATTATTTGCACTTTGTTTGAAATTTATAAATATTATGCATTGTATTTTTGTTTGAATTTATGATTAAAATATATTGTTAAATATTAAATTTTTATTTTGTAAATACTCACGGGTACCTGTGGATACTCGTGGATATTAAAAAAATATAAGGGTACCACTACAGGAAAAATGACTTTAGGCAATGGACAAAAAACCATGGCCTAAAGTAAAAAAACTATGGCTTGAAGATTAGACAACGAATTGACAACGAATTTGCAGTCGTTGCATAGGTGACCGTGGCCTATACTAGAGGCAATAATTTTTTTTTGTTTAGCCTAGGAAATTCGAAAACCGTTGCTTATTATGCAACAATTAAAAAATATTGCCTAAAATGTTCCCGTAGGCAACAATTTTTGTGCCAATATAATGCAACGGTTTTTTTTTGTTGCTTACTTCTATAGGCCACATTTTTGAAAGTGTGGAACAAAATATATTTGTTCAAACAAGGCTTATCAAAATTGAATATGTACAATAATTTAAATTATATAATTTTAATTTTATCTATACATTTAGTCAATGTTGTTCTAAATGAAATATTCACAATATTAATTAAAATAGATTTATTCTACTAAAAGAGTAGAAATAAAATAAAATAGATTAAATAAGACACTTCTAACATATAATATGAAATTGAAAATTTTCATATATTGTACAATTATATTGTAACATTGTCTACAATTCCATAAATAAAAATGTTTACAACTAATTAAAAAGTATTATGTTCTCCAAAATAACAAAAGAAAAAGTACAATTTTTCATTCCTCTTCAACTTCATATACCATTTGGATTTTTTTATCATTCTTCATCCTCTTGATATTCACCAACATCTTGAAAAAAAAAAGTTCAATTTATCTCTTATCCAAATCCCAACTAATAAAAAAAAGTAATGCAAGTCTTAACTAATAAAACAATAATATATAATGTAGAGGAATTCAACTCCTCAATAGTGTTTCACCACATATAAACAACAAAACTTAAATATTTACAATTATATACCAATTTCTTGGTTTGGATATCTACACCAACAAACAACTACACAAGTTCAATTATATCATTATAATTTTTTATCTTCCTCTCCAAGGAGATAATGAATGAACCATATACTAAGTTGCAAAATGGCAATAAAGGTTGTAGCATAATTATTGAAAATAACCATATATGTTTAAACATTCAGTAGCAACCAAATGGAAATAAAGCCAATAGCCCAATAAATCCAGTAGCAACCAAATGGCAATAATTATTGATTAATATATACATTTGTAAACACCAATAAGTGGCAGAATTCAGCAGCACTAGCATTTGATCAATTTATGTTTAATTATACTTATAGTTGATAATCATTTGAATTAGGATTATATGTTGATGCAGATGAATGAGGTCTTGTTGCATTACTTTCTTTGCCCAAAAGACATGTCATCAATTCATTTATATCATCATCATCATCATCATCTAATTCTGGATTTTGTTGCTTGAGCATGAATTTCATCATTGCCTTCATACCATTCATTTCTTCTTGCATGCTACTCATTTTAGCTTCATATTCTTTTTTTATAGAAGCAATGTTTTCATGTCTCTTGAACATAGTAGGTGTCATAGTCCTTCCATAGCAACGCACTGGACCAGGCTTTTCTTTTCCAAGCAAAGATTCAAATTTTTCTCCCAATGACTCATTTGAATTTTCAATGGAAGTTTGAAATGTAGCCTAATAGGAAAACACAATGAAGACTAATCAATTTTAAGTTTTAGACATATTTAATATTTAATTAAGTAAAATACTTACAATAACATTTTGTGTTTCTTCATCCACTACTTTTCCTTTAAGACCTTGACGAGTTTTGATGAACATTTCAGCACGAGTCACTTCTTCCCCTTCCTTCTTATTTGCAAGCTGCATTAATAAATATGATTAAAATACATTTTCTCATTAGATATGGAAAAGCAAGAAATAGTAAAGCATTGAAATAGTAATACCAATTGAGCACAGATTCTAGCAAAGTTTATTGGTCCCATTCAATGCATATACTTTTGCTTAGCTCTATTAGCAACATTCTTTTCACTAATGCTCTGCATTATATATTAGAGAGAAAAATATTAACTTACATAGAAAGTTTGAATTTATAATAGTAATAGTTGCAATAACTTACTTGAATAGTGGAATTTGTCAAACAGTGACATGCATTCAAAGTTAAAATCGAATAAGCTTATTTTCAGTACCTACTTTGCAAAATATAGCATTCTTTTAAGAGAGATGTGACATTGTCATATGTTTGATTTAGATAATGTGCCCAATTCAATTTAAGATTTGTTATAACAATCAACAAGGGGAACAAGCTTGTACAGTTCGGGGTCATAATATTTATATACAACTGACATTGTGCAAAAATTGACTGCAACAAAAAACAGTGTACAAAGAAGAAAAGAAGTGAGATTGAAAAAATAGACAAAACCTAGTGTCATTATAGTGGTCATTATAATAATTATCGTGGTCACCATAACAATTATAGTGGTCCCTACTTCACAAAAAAAATCTTACAAGTTATTACATGCAAGTTCACTAAATATGGTGTGTAATTATAACAGAGTATGAACAACTAATTCTATAAGTAATTAAATATTATAAAGAGAGTTGGCACTTTTCAAAATTGTTTAATAAGACTCATGGAAGTAAACTATAATTAGACTAAGATAATAGAAAAACAAACTTTTACGTTGATAGAATAAAATAATTGTATATAAGATATACTAGTTCTTTTATTTATTCTTTTTTTTCAAAGGACAACAATGGAATTAGTAAGCATACCATTTTTGGGGCTTACTACATGATAAATTAAAGCTAAGGCTTAAAACACTTGAGGAAGGCTTAAAGCATCTCTCAAGTTCTATAATGAATGCACTGCTATTTACTATTTTATTATTCCTTGGTTGAGGAGACTTGTGACTAAAACATGAACCTCAATGAGTTTGCCAAGTAATAACACAGGAAATTCAAGTTTAGCGGTTAAAAAATTCATGTTTCCTTGTTCTCAATTAAAGGTTATACTACTGTGGAAAAAAGGCCAGGTTATGAATACAAATACAATCATATTTTGTTCTCAATTATAGCTTTTTTTCTGTCTACAACAAACAAAAGCATTCACAATAGACACTTAAGCTTTTAATTCAACGTTTCCCCATTAACTCAATTTATTTTGTATGATAACATACACAAATTCATAGATACAACAGATGTAGCAGAGATGTAAGACAATCTCAGGTTTATATAAATGCAATTGTATGGGAAAACTCTTAAGCATTTTCCATGAATGAATAACTCGTTCTTTCATACCAAAAACTATTAGATCTAACAAAGATGAAACACTTGTTTACCTCAAAGAGTTCAAAGGGACTATAGTGCTCTGAATGTAATAAGTAAAATTGTAGTGCTTCCCGAGTCACAAATACAAAACCATAATTTGGTACATGACTTGATCCTACTACCCTTATAGTTATTCCTATATGCCAAAAAATGATAAATGGTATCTATTTTGTGGAAGACAATTAACTACAGTTTTACTATCACCTATAAAAATCTTTAATTATAGACTTATAGTTTTACTTCTTCAAATGAAAGTGCTACAATCATCTATGGCTAACACTTTACTAGCACCAGTTTAAACTATCTATTAAACTACTCAGCAATACAAGAATTGAAGATTCTCAATTCGGGTTTATAGCCATCACCTTCATGATATATGGCTCGTTGGTGGTGGTTCAAACACTAGTGGAGCAATTCTTAGACAACTTTTCATCGATAACCAATTAAAGAAACTGAATGAACAGGTCAACAAAAGGATAATGGTATATGTTTTGTGGAAGACAATTAACACTTGCACTAGTTTACTGATTCAACTTAAAACACCAGCCATAAAAAAAAGTTATAACAATAAAAGAATCTTAAAAAAAGTCAATCATTTCAATATGTTACTCTTATCCAACTATTTAAATACATTCCACAAAAAGGCACATAAATCCCAAAGGGTTCATATCACTTCTAAGAAATAAGAAATTCAAATATATATATATATATATATATATATATATATATATATATATATATATATATATACCAAAACCCCAATAAGAAAACAAAGAATCAGTGACATCGATTGATCACCAACCCAAAACGAAAACCTAAGTTATATGTACATGGTGAGAACCAAGAAGAGCGATGGGTAGAGTGATATACTTACTTAAGCCCAACCACGACGAGAAGACCACCAACGTCCACGATGAAGAGTTGCCTCGAAGAAGGGACCCAACGACGATGAGAGCACAACCACGAAGATGCAGATGCGTGACCCTGAGCTCTTTCAACCAACGGGAGAAGGCGAGGCAAGCATGGTGAAGGTGAGGCGATCACAATGAAATCGAGGGACCAAGCGATGCAAGGTTTATGTGTTTTGCACTTACGTTCGTTCCTAGGACAAAAATGAAAAGTGTTTTGAGGTTTTTTTAGTTTGGGCGCAAGCAAAGCATAAGCTTTTGTTTTTTGTTTTCACGGTGTGTTGATTTGTGTTTTTAATTTTGTCACAATATTTGATTTTCAATAGGAGGAAAACTTCATTTTTTGGCATTTTCAGAATTTCCAGAGTCTAGAAATTATTAATTAAAACTAAGATTTGTTAATTTATTTTAAGCCACAGTTTTAATAAATTAGGCCACACTTTTTATAGGCAACATTCGAATAAATGTAGTATAAACTATCTACATTTTGAAAACTGTTGTCTTTGATTCTCATTAAGCCACACCGATGAAAGTGTTGTCTTTCTCATGTTTAGGCAACACTTTTATGCCTGTAGACAAATTTAACGTTGCCTAAAGCCAAAATATTGTAGTGTGTCCGCATAACGGATACCCGCACAGATATGGGTATAGGTACGAGACAAATATTTATCTAGCGTGTAAGGTACGAGAGAGCTACTACCCGTACCCTACACGCCCTGTTGACATTCCTACTCTCATACTCAAAATCTGGTTTTTGTAGACCTTGTCCTTTTTTTTCATAGTTTTCCAGAATAAACTATGATGGGACACCAAACTTTGTTTTTCAAATTTTATTTTTGGTTTGCCGTTTTGTCACAATTTCAGTTGCAACTTGTCTCTTTGATTAACACTAAATTATTTTAGTTAAAATTTAATTTAAAAGTTAGCGATAAATTATTGTAGACTTAGTCGGTATTACTTAGAGTTAGCCTTCAAAAATGGATGCTAATAAGTTAGTGTTACAAACCTATTGATTAATTATCGTTAATCTTTAGCATAAACTTTTGACTAACACTAAATATATATTTTTCATACTAAATTAAGAAGTAAATGCAAAATTTATAAAATTTGCTGGTACGAAGTATGTTCGAAACCAAATAAAAGAAAATGAATTGCATTGGCGTCTTTCCATTGCTTGTTGAAGAAATTGCTTTATGAAATCCAAATAGGTAGAAGATAAGAGAGAGAGAGAGAGAGAGAAGCACAATCATGTAGTGAAGAGTTGTTAGCTTTATAGGGAAGTGGTTGACTTTGTGGTGCATGCATATCTTCAAACTATACTTTCTAATCAAATTAAACTATACCTTCATTGACTACACATAATAAATTAAAGGATATGAGGAAGAAACTGAATTGGGATCCCACTCTGTGCTTTTTTCTTTGTTTTACTTAAATACAAAGGAAGACAACACCTTAGTTGGCCATATGGGTTACTTTTGATGTACCCTTCAACAAAACACAAAAAATTAATCAAGCTTAGATATCTTCTCTTCTTATAAAACTATAAAGCACCACACTTTCTTCCCATTTACTTCACAATCTCATTTTGTGCAACAATATTGAACAAGAAAAAGTATGAATTTAAGAAACAACAAAAAAACAATGCTACCTTTACTTCCTCACAATTGTTTCGGCTATGCACATAATTATATATCTCTAAAAGAAATATCGACAGAAAAACTAAGGAAAAATATTTTATAAGAATTAAAATTAGTAATATAAAAATTATTAAGATATGAAATAAATAAATAATTAAAGATTTTAATATTAAAATAAATTTATTGGAAAAAAATTAAATATGATATCTTTTTTCTAATAATAATCGGATACTAATTCTTTTAAAATATTAAAAATAGTAAAAGGACTTGTTTCCCTATTAAAAAATTATTATTCTTAGAAAAACTTAACTCCTAATTAAACCAACTACTTGAATCCAGCTAATTTAATCACCATAAATTGGAGTGGGGTCATTCTAATATTCTACTCTTTCTAATTGTGAACTTTCATTATCACCATTGCTACTGAATCCTAATGCATCCCATCTATCCCTATAACATCACATACTTTTCTATAGAAACTATTAGGTTTTACAATATTTTTCAACTTTATCATAATCTATCCTTTTCAAAAGAAAATAAAAAATATTTTCAAATAGGCATCAAAATGAGATAATTCCAAAAGCATGAAACTATGTCAAATTTCTGATGACATCTTTGTTGATAAGGACTGCTTCTGGATTAACCGCAACGATTTTGGAAATTACCAAATGAAAAAGAAAAGGGTAATACTTTTTCATAGGTTCCATGTGCTTTTTAATGTTGTTTCTTATAAGCTCCTGATTTATACATTTGTTACACATTGTGCTCTCAATTTATATGAAAGGACCTCATTATTTCATGGGACCAAAACACTAAACACTTTTTTTTTTGTTAGGTTTGAAATCAAGTGCCAACTAATTAGTTTTAGGGTCATGTAAATTTAGAACTTAGATGCTTACCTCTCCAACCAAAATGACAAGACATTTGCCTGTTAAGTTAAAAATCAAATAATATATATGATAGGTCTATAAAGGGATTTTTACCGCTCGAAATCTTTAACCATCAGTTCTGATACCATTTATTAGGTCTGTAGAGGAAGTTTCACTGGGAGATACAAGATCGATGAGACGTGAGTCCAACTATATAAGACCTTAACACCAATCTCAACAAAAAACTTTAAGACAATGAGTTTATAGGTCTTCATCTTTATATATTGCTCTACTTTCTCATTTTTAACCAATGTAAACTTAGACTCACTTGAATTCCTAACTATATATATCATGTGCATAATTACATATAATAAAACTTAATTAGAAATTCATCACAATTTATAAGAATATATTTAAGAAGAAAAAGGAAACGCTAATTAAAAGATACACCTTTTTGGAAAAGCACATGACCTTGTTCGATGAGTTGCAAAATATGCAACCCACCACCCGTTTTCCCAACATAAAGGTGGTTTAGTTTACAATATTATCTAATTATAACCGAAAGGTATGTCGAACTTGAAAGAAAGAAAATAATAATAATAATAATAATAATAATAATAATTATAATAAAGTAATTGATTAATGTATTATAATGATATTAAAAGTAAGATAATTGCAAGAAAGAAAATGAGGGGAAAAGAGAGCATAATCATTTGGACCACCACATCATCTAGAAAACCATAATGCTATTTTATTCTCTATGTTTGTGATGATGCAAAATTAAATCAATATGCCAGCTGGTGGATGACACACATCTATGCAGATGTATATTATATGTAGAAACATAGTTGTGACGTGTTACTCAATTAACACATTTTATCTCATAATTATTGAATTATAATATGTTGGGTGAAAGCTACGACTATGCTATTCTTTTATGAGTTGACAAATTCGTCTTTTCATTACTTTATTCATTTGCCGATGAATCTATTTCCAAGTCAGGCTAAACATTGGTGTTCTTAACTCATTCAATAATAAATAGAGGTCATGATCATTTCAGTGCCTTCATAGAATAGTATACAACTTCTTTATGAAAATTTATACGAAGATGAACACAAAAGTTATATACTAAATTTGTTGGATTTGTAATTGATGAATTAAATTTTGTTGTGTATAAGAGTTAAATTACTTTAAGTACTTTATCATTAGTATACTATATCTATTTATTGACGGATAAAAGAATTTCAGATTTAAATCGAATTAATTAAACACTACTAAAAAAACTCATATTTTCCTGCAAATCTTGTTTTGAAAATTTTTTTCTAGAAAATACTTATAAATTTTGTTATGAAAAAAAGATTTGTAGAAAATTGCTGTCAATTTTTTTTGCAAAATATTTTGTATAAATACTTTTCGCAACAAATTTTGTAAGAAATACTTGCGAATTTTATAATTTTGTAAAAAATAATTACCCACGAAGGAATTATAAGAAATAACAGGAAAAAACCTTTTCTTGGAAATATTTTTAACAAATTTACAAGAAAATTTTCATGTAATATGAGAATTTATAGTAATAAAACATTCTAATCATTTAATAAGCGTTAAAGTACTTTAAGTATTAGATTTTTTTTTCATCAACAGTAACTAATATATCAAAGAATAAAACATTCATAATGAAATATAAAAATATATATATATATATATATATATATATATATATATATATATATATATATATATATAAAAGAAATGTGAATATAAAATCTTAGAATATACTAGATCCTTTTTCGAAAAGAATATTTTGTTAATCTATCATTTTCCTTTTTTAAATATACAATTGTATTTGTATGATCTCATGTATTTCTCCTTATTACCACTCACGTAACCTTTCAAATCTTATTACATTTTATATTCATACCACCCACAAAAGTATTATATTTGTAACTTCCAAATTTGATAAACTCGAGAGAAAAGTATTAATTGATTATGTTGATAATTAATTCCTTTAATTAAACTTCCCGCATCAATTGTATTTTCCTAATACAATACTTAAACACAAGACTCAACTTAGAGAAACACAAATTCAAAGATGCTCATGAAAACAATTTGTTAATAAGAAAATTTTGAAAATTTTAAATGAATCCAAACAAATAAAAGATGGTTGACTTATATTTATTTTGTTCCGAATATGATATATAAACATTCCTAATAATCTGCTCTTAACAAAGGAGAGGGTACAAACTACGTAGGTGTTTAGAAGTTAGGTAGGATATTTTGAAAAGGCTGAGAAGAAACGAGTCACAATATGGTATGAAAATTTATGAATGCACTACTTTTGATAATAATTTATCGTAATAGTGAGCCTATATTTAAGAGTTGGGAATGGTGGCTCAAACTCTTCCAAAAGGTTTGGTACAAACTAAATCAGATAACTAACAGACTTAATTGTTTGTCGGTGAGTTCCTAATTGCAATCCGTGGCTCAATTAATGGTTGAGCCGTCCTTAACTTTAGTACCCGTTAACAAAGATGTGGAGAATTTACGGAAAAGATTTTAATAGATAAAGAATGATAAAAAGGTTTACAACGAGAAAACTAAAACAATTCAAGATCAATTAATTGCTAGGAAATAATTTGTTGGAGGGCAGAAAGTTTTATTATTTAATCCTAGACTTAAACTCATATCTAGTAAGCTTCATTCCCATAATGGACCTTTCTTATTATTCATGTTTATCTTTATTAGGTTGTAGAATTACATAGAGAAAAAAATAAATCGGTAAATTAGAATTTACCAATGAATTTTAGAATTTTTATTATCGACAATGAATTCATCAGTAAAATTGTACTTACAGATATTTGATCAACTTCTTGTCAAAAACTCATGATATAATTAGGATTTGTTAAAATAGGTGTTTAGTTGTAAAGTGATGGTGATCCAAACTTTAAAATAAATGTAGATATATTACTCAAATATGATAAAAATGTGTTTATGTGTTGGAATTTATATTGCACTACTATGTTATTATGCATAGTTATTGTTTCATTGGATTATCAATGTTCATTTCATTGTTCCAAGAAGTACACTAATATAAGTCTATGCCCATGTCTGGATCACAAAACCTAAAAGAATTCGAACTTAGGGTGAATTCTCCACATCATAGTGAAAAGACTTTTGCTTTAAGAATAAGACTCTTTAAACCAGCTAAGTCATATAGGGACATGTCTGCCTCCTAACAACCTTAGATGACTTAATTGGATCTATAACATGGATTAGCTTCCACCTAACTCAAGTTATATATGAAATGGATGATTGAATAGTTCATTACACGTGACACACGAATTGAATCACTAATGCATGAAAGAACAATTAAATAAAACAGTAAACTAGTACCAATACATAAGTTCATAATAGCTACATCTAATCCCAACACTTGGAAGTTCATCAACTCATTATGTTTCTAGCAATTGATGCTAAGAGAAGTTACACCTTCCTCATGTCTCCTCTAATATAGGATTTTATAAGAAAAATGGAGAGAGAGACTATAGAGAGAGAAACTAAGTTCCTAAATTGAATTTTGGATATAAAACAGGGGGTTTGCCCTTTAATTTATAGGAAAATGGGAGTTGGTTTTGAAGCTCTAATTATGGTGGCAAATCTTATGAGCTTTCCTTCCATGGAAGGTTTCCTTGTAGCTTGAGTATTGTTTTTGTTGTTTGATCATAAAGCTTTCTTCAATGGTGGGTGTTTCCTCCATGGTTGAGCTCCAAAACTTGGTGCTTCAGGTTACTTCATGATGAAGTTTTCTTCATGTGACTTAAGCACCATATCCTTTGCTTGAGTTGTGGAGGCCAAATTTGAATCCTCTAGAAATTGTTTTATAATTGCTCAAGTTGTGATTTTGTAACTCAAGCTATCATGTTTTGTTTCTTCAATTAATGCAGAAATTCATCAAAAAATACAATAATTTGTCACACATGATTCTATCCAAATGCTTTTAGTTAAATTTAGATAAAAGGGAATAAAACCCTCAAGATATTCAATGAAATTAAACAAGATAAGTTTTAAAGTGCATGTATAAAATAAGAAAATGAGCACTTATCAATATAATTTATCATTTCCATTGCATTCCTAGTATATTTTTAGTTAAGTTAGAGTAGTATATTAGATTTTCTCCATTTAGATCAAATTAACATATATACATTCCCTAAAACTTCTTGTCTCTCCTTGGATTGATTCTTTGGTTTTTGCACTTGTTGAAATCGTGTAGCGGAATGTTTAGCGTGTGGACAAAAAACAAGAGTGAGGGTGAATTGGGTTCTTAATAAAAAACGTGCTTTTAAAAATTTCCCTTTTTAATATCAAAGTTCAATTAAAATCTTTTCTTTATTTTAATAAACACAATAAAATAAAGAGAGTAGGGAAGACAAAATTGCACAAAGTATTTATACTAGTTCAGATCAAAATATCCTACGTCCAATTATTAATCTCTTAAAAGCGGGATTAACTCAACAACTAAAATAAACCAAACTTACAATCAATGATAAGAAAGATCAGGGTTTAAAAAACATCTCTCTTGAATCACACAAGAGATAAAGACACCTCTCTTGAAATCCACAAGGGATTAAAACACATTCCTTAAATCACACATGGAATGAACACCTCCTTTGAATCACACAAAGGATGATCGACTTCTCCTAGCAACAACAACAACACTCAATCACTCAAGATCCCACTTGTTGAAAGTTATCGCTCTACCCACACTAGGTTTTTCAAAGCCTTCCCACTAAGAGTTTTCAAGTACTTAGACTTCTCTAACTTTTGTATTTTGAAATGAAAGCCTACCACTTTATTTATAGAAGACTATTTAGAAATTGGATTAAGAATATGAAAAGTTAAGTCACAACTCCATAGATAATCGATTATCATAAGCGATAATCGATTATCACAGAAACTTTTATGAAAATATTTTTCTTGTTGTGATAATCTATTATCAACGAGGATAATCTATTATCAGCAGGTGATGATTAATTATCATAGAGGCTTTTCTCAAAAATCAATTTTAACTAAGATAATCGATTATCGTTAAGAATAATTGATTATTCCAGTGAGTTTTGGAAATAAATAAAATTTTCTTGGTGCTCTACTACTTGGGTTTTGCCTTTTGATTCTTGACATGCTAATTTAACTATTTTAAATAACATACACATATTACAAGACCTAAACAACTAGATCCCCAAGTCTTCAATGTATCTATTTAATCCAAACATTCTTTTAAGTCTTCAACATTTTTCCATGCATCACCATTAAGTCTTCCATACTTCTTCATAAGTCATCATCATCATCATCAAAACTTCTTATTGGAGAAAGATGCCCATCTTATTCTTTTTGTCAACAATCTCCCCCTTTTTATGATGATCAAAAATTTGTTGAAGACTTGTGATATGTCATGTTCTTAATAAACAACTTAAGAGAAAATAGTAGTTAATCCAGAAGAGAGATAAATAACTTTTCTCACCCTTTTTAAAACACAATGTATTACAAGACATCAATAAACACATATCTTCCTCTTAAAGAGATATCAATTATCACAAGATATCAACACAAATATATCTCCCTTTTTTTTATCATAATCAAAAATGAATTCTTTAGACAACTCCCCTTAAATCAAATAACTTACGTTCCCCTTAAAAAAATTGTTTAAGATATAAAACTCCCCTTCTTGATAAACACAAAACATTTCAAGAACAAATACTCCCATTTAATCAAAGACTCCCCCTAAATGAAATAGAGACTCTAAAGTTAAGAGAAAACAAGAGTTTATTTAAATAAGGGAAGATTACATCATATAAAAATGATCTTTAATTTTGTAATTTTCATTTATGAATTTCAATAGACTAAATGTTTGAAAAACTTATCAGAACGGTCAAAAATTGGAATTTTTGTGTTCAATTTCGCAGAATAATCAATTATAACTAATGATAATTGATTATTAGTTCATACCCCATAACATAAATTTCCAAATTTGCTGATAATCGATTATCACAGCGGAATTTTTCGAAAAACACTGAAAATGATTTTTACCACTTTTTCACATATATAATATTCCCAAACCCCTTATAAAATCATAGAACACCAGTGTAGTAAGGGCTTTTTGCCCCGATTATTTTTCTCATTTTGCCTCGGGTCTGGAACTGAGGCATATTGGGGTGAGGCCAAAAGGTACCCATTTTGGCCTCGGTTGTTACTTGAAGCCATAGAGTCCATTTTATGCCTCGGTTCTAAATGAACTGGAGCCATAGGGTAAAAATATTTTTTTTAATTAAATTTTTTGCGGCACCACTCATGGCAGCAGCACCATGGCACGCCTTGGCTTCCCTCTTCCATCACCGCTGCTGCTTTTCTCCAGAAGCTTCTACTCAACAGCTTCCTCGAGAGGCTTCTACAGAGAAATGGGAGGAGAAATGGCTTACGCCGCCTCCCGTGGCTGTGAGCGCCACCGTGGAGGTGAAGGGAAAGAGAAAGGGAACGGGAAACGACCTCTCCTCCACTCCCACCACCGCGCTCAAATGGATTGTTCGCTGCTGCCCAAACCTCCCCGTATCCCTTCTCGCCGCCCAAGGCCCTCTCCGCCGCTTTCATCGCATCCTCCACCGCTTCTGGCTGCGACTCTTCCATTTTTATCACCAACTTCTCTCCTCCGTGCCCCGTTCCATAGTCCTTATCCTGCACCCTCACCTCTTCCATTCTCCGCCTGGTATCCTCCGTCGTTCCACTCACCTGTTCAAGGAAGAAACAATGAAAAAATAGTAACCAACTAAATAACTCAACAGAACAGCTCTTGGAAGTTGAAGTTAACCTTTGTTTCATCTCTGGTGCCGGAGAAGTAGCCCATAGCTCTTTTAGCAGCATCA
>Ga0214542_1009069_pt1 | contig 15819 bp, 7 predicted proteins | sample CNSS1metaG_FD_160096 | JGI IMG/M metagenome (GOLD analysis project Ga0214542, IMG submission 160096) | Root nodule microbial communities from cowpea collected in UCLA plant growth center, Los Angeles, California, USA - CNSS1 | ecosystem: Host-associated > Plants > Roots > Nodule | place: USA... | reverse complement strand
AGAAGCTAGGGTTAGGTTTTTGTAGAGACATCCTTAGGTATCTTTTATTTGCTTAGAGGCCCATAAACTCTTCTATATAAGGGGTGCTCCTAGACATGTAAAAGGGTTGAACATTTTGAAGTAAAACCACTCTTGTGTCTCAACCATTTGTGAGAGTTTCCTCCCTAGGGAGTGAATACTTTTAAGCCTTATCTTGCATAGCAAGTGGCGGCACACATCCATTCATCTTCAAGGTTGCTATGGCTTCTAGCCTAGCCTTGTAGTGGCGTGCTTCTCACATTTGTACCATTTCTTTCCTTTCCATTTTATGTTTTCTTATTCCTTTAATTGTTCTTGGTTTTTTGTGATTTATGTGCTTTCCATTTCCTTTTTGTTTTGAATCAATCCATCATCTTCTTCTCTTGAGCTTTGTGAAAGGAACCTTCACCATCTAGATAGCTTGCTATCTTAATGTCCAGTGGGGATTTCACTTAGCTTTCTTAATCAACTCACACCATATTCAATAATCTTAAAAAGGAACAATATAATCCTTCATCAAGATTGCACACTTCCACTACTTGAAGAAGACAATGACACAGTATCACTACTACTAGACATACCTTTTTTTTAAAGATGTCGGCAGAAACAAGGAACTAGTCGGAATGATCTAATGCACGCAAGTCTCTGATTATGAAATTCTCACAAATGAGCTAACAAACGCAAACCCTTCACAAAATCCGCATTGATAAGCATGAATTCCAAACGACAAAACTTCTTACCGCCAAAAGTCACAACCCATACCAATCGACACAAGGCATACCAAAGGTCATGACAGGAACGACGGCGCAAAACCCCTTTTTGATTAGACCCCTGACACCCCCTTACCTGCTATAAACCTTTTCATGTCTTTAGCCTTAACACTGTTCATCACATTTAAAGGCTGGGGGACTGGTGTACCACACCTAGTCGGCCTAGCTGAAAAATAACAAACACTTGTCATTCTTAACCGACATAACTATATCGACAAAGGCTGGGGGACTGGTGTACCACACCTAGTCGGCCTAAGCCGAATAATAGCAATTACCATATACATGCTAAGGTACCTAGACTAAACCATTAAAAAGCGACATTGGTAAAACAAGCCAAAAATAACAATAGCGCCCTAAGCCGTTAAAGGGTAACCAGCCTAGGCCGACAACTCCACGAAAATAACCAAGGACTTGGCAAAAAATAGAACGTTTCAACAAGATTCACCAGCCCACAATAATCAAACTAAGGGCCTGGGCTAAGGCCCAGGCCCACCTACGGCCCAAGCAAGGGCCCAGCCCATGACATGGCCAGACATAATTAATAATCTATAAATACGCATGGACCCCATGAATTAAAGGTACGCATTCATTACTTCCCTAATCACCAGATTTGACTTTTTGAGAGATTTCGTTGACTTGAGCTTCGGAGTGCCTTTTGCAGGTAACCCCTCTCGGGTCCAAACCGACCACTCCGAGATACCCCTAAACGATACATATCAACCGGGAAGAGGCCCACTGAGGAGATGGCAGACCAGGGTAAGGTAATACTTGTGTCTAACAGATCTTGTTTGTTCTCTGCAAGAACAGGGATTAACGGTGAAAGTGAATGGATTTAGAGTAAAGTTTGTTGATGTTTGTGAGTGATTTAATGGATGTGATAAATTAAAAATTATATTTAAATCATAAAAAAACAAGATTACCAAATTGTACTTTATTTCAAAAATAATTAAAATTATCATTATATAAGTTTGATTTATCGTAGAAAAAATATGAAAATGTATAAATGAAAGTAACATATTTTAATAAAAAAATATTTAAAAGATAATGTAATAAAAAATTTTATAATTAAAAATTACTTTTTAAACCTTATTTTATAACAATTTTCAAATTTTCGTTATTAATTATTTTTGTAAAAATAATTTGAAAAGTCATATTTTTACATCATTTTCATAATTAAGCTAAAAAATAAGTTGCGGACATAATTGTAATCTTGATATAACCCTCAAACCAAGACATAACAGAGATGATTTAAAAAGAGAAGAATTTCCCTCTTCCTTCCCCTCTCTCTCCCTCAAGGTTGATCGAATGGAAAGGGAGAGGATGACATTAAGTGGATTACAGTGTGAAGTTTGTGTTATTCACTTTAAGTGGATTAACGGTGAAAGTGGGGGGATTAAAAATAAAGTTTGTTAAAGTTTGTGAGTGATTTGATGGATGTGATACATTAAAAGTTATGTTTAAATCAAAGAAAAACAAGATTACCAAATTGTACTTTATTTTAAAAATAATTAAAAATTATTATTATATAAGTTTGATTTATCATAGAAAAAATATGCAAATGTATAAATGAAAGTAACATATTTTAATAAAAAAATATTTAAAAGATAATGTAATAAAAAAATTTATAATTAAAAATTAATTTTTAAACCTTATTTCATAACAATTTTCAAATTTTCGTTATTTTTACATCGTTTTCATAAATATGCTAAAAAATAAATTGCGGACATAATTGTAATCTTGATATTACCCTCAAACCATTGCATAACAGACATGATTGAAAATTAGAGGAATTTCCCTCTTCCTTCCCCTCTCTCCCTCAAGGTTCATTGGATAGAGAGGGAGGGGATTACATCAAGTGGATTACAGTGTGAAGTTTGTATTGTTCACTTTAAGTGGATTAAAGGTGAAAGTCAGTGGATTAACAGTAAAGTTTGTTAAAGTTTATGAGTAATTTGATGGATGTGATAGATTAAAAATTATATTTAAATCAAAGAAAAATAAGATTACCAAATTGTACTTTATTTTAAAAATAATTAAAAATTATCATTATATAAGTTTGATTTATCGTAGAAAAAAATATGAAAATGTATAAATGAAAGTAAAAGATTTTAATAAAAAAATATTTAAAATATAATGTAATAAAAAATTTATAATTAAAATTTACATTTTAAACCTTATTTTATATCAATTTTCAAATTTTCATTATTTTTACATCGTTTTCATAATTATGCTAAAAAATAAATTACGGACATAAATGTAATCTTGATATCACCCTCAAACCATAGCATAAAAGACATGATTGAAAAATAGAGGAATTTCCCTCTTCCTGCCCCTCTCTCTCCGTTATGGTTGATCAAATGAGGAGGGAGAGGATGACATCAAGTGGATTATATTGTGAAGTTTGTGTTATTCACTTTAAGTGGATTAAAGGTGAAAGTGGGGTGATTAAGAGTAAAGTTTCTTAAAGTTTGGCACTGGTTTGATAGATGTTATAGATTAAAAATTTTATTTAAATCATAAAAGAACAAGATTACGAAATTGTACTTTATTTTAAAAATAATTATAAATTATCACTATATAAGTTTGATTTATCGTAGAAAAATATGAAAATGTACAAATGAAAGTAACATATTTTAATAAAAAAATATTTAAAAGATAATGTAATAAAAAAATTATAAATAAAATTACTTTTAAACCTTATTTTATAACAATTTTCAAATTTTCGTTATTTTTACATCGTTTTCAGAAATATGCTAAAAAATAAATTGCGGACATAATTGTAATCTTGATATTATCGTCAAACCATTGCATAACAGACATGATTGAAAATTAGAGGAATTTTCCTCTTCCTTCCCCTCTCTCTTCCTCATTGTTGATTCGAGGGAGAGAGATATAATGAATTCAAGTGGATTAGAGTGTGAAGCTTATCTTGTTACTTTAAGGGGATTAAAGGTGAAAGTGAGTGGATTTAGGGTAATGTTTGTTCAAGTTTGTGACTGATTTGATGTATGTGATAGATTAAAAATTAAATTTAAATCATAGAAAAACAAGATTACCAAATTGTACTTTATTTTAAAAATAATTAAAAATTATCATTATATAAGTTTGATTATCGTAGAAAAAATATGAAAATGTATAAATGATAGTAACATATTATAACAAAAAATTATTTAAAAGATAATTTCATGAAAAAAATTATTATTAAAAATAAATTTTTAAATCTTATTTTATTACAATTTTCAAATTTTCTTTATTAATTATTTTTGTAAAAATAATTTGAAAAGTTATATTTTTACATAATTTTCATAATTAATCTGAAAAATAAATTGTGAACATAATTGTAATCTTGATATCACCCTCAAAGCAAGACATAACATAGATGATTTAAAAATAGAAGAATTTCTCTTTTCCTTCCCCTCTCTCCCTCAAGGTTGATCGGATGGAGAGGGAGAGGATGACATAAAGTGGATTACAATGTGAAGTTTGTGTTATTCGTTTTAAGTGGGTGGATTAAGAGTACAGTTTGCTAAAGTTTGTAAGTGATTTGATGGATGTAATAGATTAAAACTTATATATTTAAATCAAAGAAAAACAAGATTACCAAATTATACTACATTTTAAAAATAATTAAAAATTATCATTATATAAGTTTGATTTATCGTAGAAAAAATATGAAAATGTATAAGTGGAAGTAACCTCTGTTTAGCCTTCACGTTTTTACCGTTTGGGTACGTTGGTTTGGTTAGGGTTTAACCTCCTACCTCTGTTTTGTCCTGGTTTTCATGTCTCAACTCACTACTCTAGCTCTTGGAGCTGTGGTGCTCTTTAATTGCGGACTTGTTGTGTTTGCTAGCGTCTAAAAAGGTAAGGGAAGCTTGGTTTTTTTTCGCTTTTTTGAAATATGTGGTTTGTTTCGTTTCTGTTTTATGCTTAAATGATTGGAAAACGTTAGTTTTGGTATATTTCTGAGTTAGGGGTTTAAATATTTATGAAACTGTGATGTTTGACGTCTTTTTTCGTATTCTACTGTGTCACACAGTCGTTGGGCGAGTTCCTTGGCTCGCAAGGCGATTGTGTATTTTTTTGATATGTGCAGTTTTAGAAATACCGACTTTTGCGACTCATTAACCGTTGGATTGAACTCAAATTTTTACATGTGGTTCATAACATGCTATTTTATGGTTTGACTGGTTGGATTGTCAATTAGATGTCTGTAGCTTGAGAAATGTGTCACGCATTATTGCAGTGATTTTGGTTTTGTGATAATAAATTTTCTTAGAAATTTTGGTGTAAGAATTATGGTTGTGTGTTGTGCTTGATTGTATGAGATTAAATGAAGTCTTGTTATGTTGAGTATGAAATGGAAAACATGACTTGTTTGGTTGGTGGTGGATTGGCATGAGACTTAAGATGGCATGTGAAAATTGTTGGTAAAAGAGTTTCAAGGGAAACTCTTGGTGATGGTGGTTAGTGTATACCTTGATATAGGAGATGTCTAGATAAAGGAGGGTATCATGAACTCTAATAATTGTTCACGCTCACACAGAGCAGAATGGTTAATGTGGTGAGAGTGGCAGGAGGTCCTAGTCTTGGGACATATTGGGTCCAAGACAATAGAGGATTAACCCTGTGTGTGGTTGGGTGATAACCCCTTGCGTCTAGACTCTGCAGAGTTTAGGAACCAACACAGGTGCATACTTCCTTTAGAATCCTATATCAAGAGTATGATCCGGATATCGAGTCGTAGTAACTTGCATTTGATTGTTCTCACATGATCTGAGTGTTTTCTATTTAATTGTTAATAACTTGTTTTGCCTTGTACATGCTCTATAATTTGTTAAAGATATTTTACACTAGCTTACCTCTTTTATCTTCGTGTTGTGCTTGTCTTGTTTTCTCTTTTGCGATGATCACCTTGTTGGTGGGAGTAGATGGGAGAAACGTTGAAGGTGGACCTGATGGTAACAGCGGTGCGGTGTAGTGGGCCCTGTCACCTTTGGCTCTTGGGAGCAGTTTCATGGCCTTAATACCTTTTTTTATTCCTTGCTCTAGAAGTTTTGCTTTTTGTATAACTGCTGAACCCCTGTGAATTATGTTTTGTTAGAGGCATGTATGATAGATATGCCTCAATTTCTTTTATGGTATCAGAGCCTTCGTTCCTTAGTTTCTGTGGGCTATGTGCTTGCTTAGCTTTTGTTGTGCCTTTCTTGTTGTGTTTAGGTGAGTTTCTAGTCTAACCAAGTTTCTAATGGCTCTTTTTGTGTGTCCAGTGATATGGCACCCTCTCGTATAGCTCCTCCTCCACCCTCTCAGGGTGATGGGCAAGACCTGGCTAGGGCGATTGAGGCTATGGCTGCAGCCTTGACGCAACAAAGCAATGCCATGTTGCAACAGCACGAGGCGGCTATGCAACGCCAGGAAGCCTCTCTTGAGCAACAACACGTAGTGATGTAGCAGATGGAGGCTGCGAGGCAAGCTTCTGAGGTTGCCCAGAGGCAGCATATGGATGCTCTCCGCCAGTTAGGGGAGAATGCTGCTGGTGCTCCGATGTATGGTCCTCATCCCCAACCTCCACCCCATGAATGAAGTTTGGAAGACTTCTTGAAGCACCAACCCGCCAAGTTTGATGGCAAGACGAGTCACGACCAGGCGGACCAGTGGATGAGAGATATGGAGCGCATCTTTGATGCCAAGAGATGCACCAATGAGAGTAGGCTTGCTTTCACAGTCTACATGCTCACAGGAGAGGTTGAGCATTGGTGCGCTAGTATGAGGCTGGTTATGGAAGAAATGCATGAGGAGATCACCTGGGAGGCCTTCAAGAGGAAGTTCCTATCAGAGTATTTCCCTGATAGCGTGAGATACGCTAAAGAGGTGGAATTCCTCCAGCTGACACAGGGGATAAGTCTGTAGTTGAGTATGCAGAGAGATTCAAACATCTGGGACGCTTCTACACCATGCCACTGGATGAGGAGGGGCGATGCAGAAAGTTTGAAAATGGACTTTGGGGAGATATCAGGTTGATGGTGGCACCGCTCTCCATCAAGGATTTTGCAGCCTTGGTGGAAAGAGCACGAGTTATGGAGCGGATGAAGGCTGAGATAGAAGCTCAGCAAGTTCAGCAGCAGCAGAAGGCCAACGAATCATCTGGGTCCAGACTTAGAGGGGAAAAGAGGAAGAAACCCTATTCTAGGCCGCAACCTCAGGTGGCCAAGGGATTCACCCCTCAGCAGTCATTAGTGCCTAGATGTTATCAGTGTAACAGACCACATTTGAGGGGTGCATGCCCGTAGTTGGCTAGCACACGGAGATGTCATGGCTGTGGGAAGATGGGGCATTTGATTAAGGATTGCCCCTCCTCCAGAGGAACTACGGTGACGTCCCCGTCTCAAACTCCAACTCAGACTCGTCAGGGGAGAGGGGGCAGCAGGCCCCAAGCGGCAGGCAGAGTGTATGCTATGACCGGGGCGGAGGCGACAGGCTCAGGTAATCTTGTTGTTGGATGTTGTTTGATTGCGGGAAAACCCCGATGTGTGTTGTATGATTCGGGAGCGACACACTTCTTTGTGTCAGAGTCTTGTGTGCTTGAGTTGGGTTTGCCGGTTAGTGAGCTACAACTCGATCTTGTAGTGTCTACGCCGGCATCTAGGTTAGTCAGAACGTCTTCTGTGTGTGCTAGATGTCCAGTGGAAGTAGAGGGACGCATGTTTAAAGTGAATTTGATATGCCTACCTCTCATTGATTGTCGGGAGAAGAAGTTGTTGTTCTCCGACATAGAGGAGTCGGAGTTGTTGTCCTCTCAGGGTGTCTTAAGGGAGATCAAGGATTGTGCCCAGTGTTACTTAATCTATGCTCAGTTGGAGGTGGAGAAAGAGGAGAGAATAACGGTAATCCCCGTCGTGCGGGAGTTTGAGGATGTGTTCCCTGAAGAGGTACCCGGTTTACCCCCGAGGAGAGAAGTAGAGTTCTCCATTGATCTGGTACTAGGAGCGGGTCCCGTGTCAATAGCTCCTTATCGCATGGCTCTTGCAGAGTTGGTGGAATTGAAGAAACAAATTAAGGAGTTGCTTGATAAATAGTTTATACGGCCTAGTGCTTCGCCGTGGGGAGCTCCAATGTTGTTAGTCAAGAAGAAGGATGGTGGTTCGAGGCTGTGTATGGACTACCGTTAGTTGAACAAATTAACTATCAAGAACAAGTACCCCTTGCCGAGAATCGACGTCTGATGGATCAGCTACATGGGGCGTCAGTGTTCTCCAAGATCAATCTGCGATCGGGTTATCACTAGATCTTGGTGAAGGCGAAGGATGTCCAGAAGACTGCCTTTAGATCCAGATACAGGCATTATGAGTATGTGGTTATGCCTTTTGGTGTGACCAACGCTCCAGCCTTGTTCATGGACTACATGAACAGGATCTTTAGACCGTTTTTAGATAAGTTTGTCGTGGTCTTCATAGACGACATACTCATCTACTCCAAGACTCATGAGGAACATGCCGAGCATCTGAGGATAGTGCTGGGAATCTTGAGGGAGAAGCAATTGTTCGCTAAGTTATCAAAGTGTGATTTCTGGATGAAGGAAGTACAGTTTCTGGGGCATGTGATATCGGCTCACGGTATAGCTGTTGATCCAGCTAAGGTGGAGGTTGTGATACAGTGGAAAGTCCCAAGTCCGTGACGGAGATTCAGAGCTTTGTGGGTCTAGCAGGCTGCTATAGGAGGTTTATTGAGGGGTTCTCCAAGATAGTAGCACCCCTGACACAGCTAACCAGGAAGGACCAACCATTTGCATGGACTGATAGGTGTGAAGAGAGCTTCAGGGAGCTTAAGCTGAGGTTGACGAGTGCTCCCGTTTTGATCATTCCAGACGTGAGTAAACCCTTTGAGGTTTACTGTGATGCCTCTCATCAGGGTCTTGGTTGCGTCTTGATGCAAGAAAGGAAGGTGGTGGCTTATGCTTCAAGGCAGCTGAAGATTCATGAGAAGAACTACCCCACTCATGATCTAGAGCTAGCGGCAGTGGTCTTTGCTTTGAAGATTTGGAGGCACTACCTATATGGTGCGCAGTTCCGGGTGTTTAGTGACCACAAGAGCCTGAAGTATCTCTTTGATCAGAAGGAGTTAAATATGAGGCAGAGATGGTGGATAGAGTTCCTAAAGGACTATGACTTTGAGCTCCTATATCACCTAGGGAAGGCGAATGTGGTGGCTGATGCATTGAGTAGGAAGACGGTGCTTGTGGCACACTTGATGATTAAAGAGTTGGAGTTGCTTGAGAGCTTCAGAGATATGAGGATACAAGTTGAGTTGGAACAAGAATTCATTAGGTGTAGCACCTTAGTTATATCTAGTGACTTCCTAAGCTTGATTAAGAAGAAGCAAGCAGAGGATGCTAGCTTGCAAAAGGTAAAAGAACTGCTTGGATCTGATCAAGCAAAGGAATTTGCCTTGGGCGGTGATGGCGTGTTGAGGTTCAGAGGCAGAGTTTGTGTGCCTAGTGATGCAGAGGTGAGAAGGTTGATTCTTGAGGAAGGACACAAGATTCGTCTTAGTTTGCATCCTGGCATGACTAAGATGTACCAAGACCTCAAGGAAAACTTCTGGTGGCAAGGCATGAAGAAAGAGGTAGCACAGTTTGTATCCGCCTACTTGACCTGTCAAAAGGCGAAGGTGGAGCATCAGAAACCCGGTGGGACGCTCCAGCCCTTGGATATTCCGGTGTGGAAGTGGGATAACATAGTTATGGATTTTGTTACCCACTTACCTCGCACAGTGGGATAGCATAACTATGGCTTGTGGTAGATCGGTTGACCAAGAGTGCTCACTTCTTGGCAGTGAATCTCAGAATGTCTACGACCAAGTTGGCCCAGCTCTACATCCGGGAGATAGTGAGACTTCATGGGGTGCCCGGTAGCATAGTGTTTGACAGAGACCCCCGGTTCACTTCGAGGTTCTGGCAGACGTTGTAGAATGCCTTGGGTAGTAGTTTGAGGATGAGTTCCGCCTATCATCCTCAAACGGATGGGCAATCAGAGAGGGTGATTCAGTCCTTGGAGGACTTGTTGAGGACGTGTATCCTGGACCACCTTGGCAGTTGGGATGAGGTGTTGCCGCTGGTGGAGTTCACCTATAACAACAGTTACCAGGCGAGTATAGGGATGGCGCCTTATGAGGCTTTGTATGGGAGGAGGTGTAGAACTCCCTTATGTTGGTACCAGGATGAGGAATCAATTTTAGTAGGGCCAGAGTTGTTGCAGCAAACCACAGAGAAGGTACTTTTGGTGAGAGATAGATTGCAGGCATCATAAAGTCGACAGAAAGCTTATGCAGATCGGAGTAGAAGACCCTTGGAGTTTGAGGCTGGGGAGCATGTGTTCTTAAGGGTGACCCGAACCACCGGCGTGCGAAGGGCTATTCGCTCCAGGAAGTTGTCTCTTAAGTTTCTGGGTCCATATAAGATCTTGAGAAGGATAGGACCTATAGCTTATGAGATTGCTCTGCCACCCTAGTTGGCTAACCTCCATCCAATTTTCCATGTCTCACAACTGCGAAAGTATGTGTTTGACCCGTCGCATGTCTTGGAGGCTGAAGATGTGCAAGTCAGGGAGGATCTCAGAGTGGAGGTACAACCAGTGGCAATAGAGGATCGCCAAGTCAAGGAACGGAAAGGAAGAGCCACTAGTCTTGTTAAGGTCATCTAGGACCGGAGGACAGGTGATTCCACGTGGGAGCTAGAGGAGGACATGAGAAAGTCATATCCACATCTTTTCTAGTAAGTCTTAATTTTCGAGGTCTAAAATTTTTGTTGTTGGGAGAGATTGTAAACCCCATTTTTTTCAGCTTATATGTGTTTGGGCCTAGCCTTTTCGTAGGCCCAAGGCCAGGCCATGAAGGGGACCCCCAATACCTTGTCCAGCCCCTCTCACTCTCACTTTCTCTTTTTTTCCAGAAACCATTCTCTCTTCCCTCTCTCTACTGAAGCAAGAGCTCTGCTAGGGCACAGGAAACCTTCCTTTTTCGAGCTAGTCAAAATTCATTCTACCTCCAAGTAAGTCGAACTTTGAAGCTCCTTGGTCCTTTCTTCACGTTTTTACCGTTTGGGTACGTTGGTTTGGTTAGGGTTTAACCTCATACCTCTGTTTTGTCCTGGTTTTCATGTTTTAGCTCACTACTCTAGCTCTCGGAGTTGTGGTGCTCTTTAATTGCGGACTTGTGTTGTTTGCCAGCGTCTAAAAAGGTAAGGGAAGCTAGGTTTTTTTTCGCGTTTTTGAAATATGTGGTTTGTTTCGTTTCTGTTTTATGCTTAAATGATTGGAAAACGTTAGTTTTGGTATATTTCTGAGTTAGGGGTTCAAATATTTATGAAATTGTGATGTTTGACATCTTTTTTCGTATTCTGCTGTGTCGCACAGTCGCTGGGCAAGTTCCTTAGCTCGCAAGGCGATTGTGTATTTTTCTGATATGCGCAGTTTTAGAAATACCGACTTTTCCGACTCATTAACCGTTGGATTGAACTCAAATTTTTACATGTGGTTCATAACATGCTATTTTATGGTTTGACTGGTTGGATTGTCAATTAGATGTCTGTAGCTTGAGAAATGTGTCACGCATTACTGCAGTGATTTTGGTTTTGTGATAATAAATTTTCTTAGAAATTTTGGTGTAAGAATTATGGTTTTGTGTTGTGCTTGATTGTATGAGATTAAATGAAGTCTTGTTATGTTGAGTATGAAATTGAAAACATGACTTGTTTGGTTGGTGGTGGATTGGCATGAGACTTAAGATGGCATGTGAAAATTGTTGGTAAAAGAGTTTCAAGGGAAACTCTTGGTGATGGTGGTTAGTGTATACCTTGATATAGGAGATGTCTAGATAAAGGAGGGTATCATGAACTCTAATAATTGTTCACGCTCACACAGAGCAGAATGGTTAATGTGGTGAGAGTGGCAGGAGGTCCTAGTCTTGGGACATATTGGGTCCAAGACAATAGAGGATTAACCCTGTGTGTGGTTGGGTGATAACCCCTTGCGTCTAGACTCTGCAGAGTTTAGGAACCAACACAGGTGCATACTTCCTTTAGAATCCTATATCAAGAGTATGATCCGGATATCGAGTCGTAGTAACTTGCATTTGATTGTTCTCACATGATTTGAGTGTTTTCTATTTAATTGTTAATAACTTGCTTTGCCTTGTACATGCTCTATAATTTGTTAAAGATATTTTACACTAGCTTACCCCTTTTATCTTTGTGTTGTGCTTGTCTTGTTTTCTCTTTTGCGATGATCACCTTATTGGTGGGAGCAGATGGGAAAAACGTTGAAGGTGGACCTGATGGTAACAGCGGTGCGGTGTAGTGGGCCCTGTTACCTTTGGCTCTTGGGAGCAGTTTCATGGCCTTAGTACCTTTTTTTATTCCTTGCTCTAGAAGTTTTGCTTTTTGTATAACTGTTGAACCCTTGTGGATTATGTTTTGTTAGAGGCATGTATGATAAATATGCCTCAATTTCTTTTAAGTACTTCTCGGATGACTGTAATGGAAAATCCTTATGTGTACTGTTCATCTTATGACCCTCTTATTCCTATAATTATGCGATGCTGTATTTAGTAGTTTATACTATTTAAATGGGATGTCATAATTTAAAAATAAAAGAATTTTCCTCTTCCTTCCCCTCTCTCCCTCAAGTTTGATTGGATAGAGAGGGAGAGGATGACATCAAGTGGATTAGAGTGTGGAGCTTGTATTGTTCACTTTAAGGGGATTAAAGGTATAAGTGAGTGGATTTAGAGTAAAGTTTGTTAAAGTTTGTGAGTGATTTGATGGATGTGATAGATTAAAAATTATATTTCAATCATAAAAAAACAAGATTACCAAATTGTATTTTATTTTAAAAATAATTAAAAATTATGATTAAATAAGTTTGATTTATCGCAGAAAAAATATGAAAATGTATAAATGATAGTAACATATTATAACAAAAAATTATTTAAAAGATAATTTCATGAAAAAAGTTATTATTAAAAATAAATTTTTAAATCTTATTTTATTACAATTTTCAAATTTTCTTTATTAATTATTTTTGTAAAAATAATTTGAAAAGTTATATTTTTACATAATTTTCATAATTAATTTGAAAAATAAATTGTGGACATAATTGTAATCTTGATATCACCCTCAAAGCAAGACATAACATAGATGATTTAAAAATAGAAGAATTTCTCTTTTCATTCCCCTCTCTCCCTCAAGGTTGATCGGATGGAGAGGGAGAGGATGACATAAAGTGGATTACAATGTGAAGTTTGTGTTATTCGTTTTAAGTGGGTGGATTAAGAGTACAGTTTGCTAAAGTTTGTAAGTGATTTGATGGATGTAATAGATTAAAACTTATATATTTAAATCAAAGAAAAACAAGATTACCAAATTATACTACATTTTAAAAATAATTAAAAATTATCATTATATAAGTTTGATTTATCGTAGAAAAAATATGAAAATGTATAAGTGGAAGTAACATACTTTAATAAAAAACTATTTAAAAGATAATGTAATAAAAAGTTTTATAATTAAAAATTACTTTTTAAACCTTATTTTATAACAATTTGCAAATTTTCGTGATTAATTATTTTTGTAAAAATAATTTGAAAAGTCATATTTTTACATCATTTTCATAATTAAGCTAAAAAATAAATTGCGGACATAATTGTAATCTTGATATCACCCTCAAACCAAGACATAACAGAGATTAATTAAAAATATAAGAATTTTCCTCTTCCTTCCCCTCTCTCCGTCAAGGTTGATTGGAGGGAGAGGGAGATGATGAATTCAAGTGGAGTAGAATGTGAAGTTTATGTTGTTCACTTTAAGTGGATTAAAGGTGGAAGTGGGTTGATTTAGAGTAAAGTTTGTTAAAGTTTGTGAGTGATTTGATGGATGTGATAAATTTGTTAAAAAAACAGATTTGTCTAATAGCTCAACCCAGAAAGGGATCTGAATTGATTAATGAGTTTTTCACTTGTTTAATGTGAATCTTGAAGGAGTCTTTAAGTCTTATAGCTCAATTAATCAATTTCGCAGTTCTAGGTTAATGGACTGTTTAAAATCAATCAAGAAAGATTGTGAGAGAAGAGAAAGAAGCAATACACCACAATTTATACTGGTTCGATTCAAGATGAATCTACATCCAGTCTTCTCCTAAGTAACTCACTTAGGAGGATTCCACTAACACAGATAGGATCCAAGAATTACAAGAACACCTATATAATTCTAGACCCTAAAAACCTAAGAGCTTGATCTACCAATCAAGAACTCCCCCTACGAGCAATACATCCACGCAATTGCACCTAGGCCTACACTTCACACAATGAAGCAACTGTAATCAGGAATACAATAAACAGAATCAAGAAACGAATACACCTATGTTGTGCAGATTTGACAATATGCTCCTTGATTCAAGCAAGACCCATCATTGTAGAATCAACTATCAATCTTCTTGGATCTGCACTTGAATGATCTTCCAGAATGCTGAATATCTCTGTGACTCTCAGAAGGCTCTCTCTTAGAAGGAAAACTGCGTAATTTATCAATTTTCTCCAGACTTAAAGCAGATTTTAAAACTAGCTTTTATACAACTTTCTCTGCTGTCATTAATGGATTAGCAATTTACCTAATCGATTATCGTGAGTGTATTTTCACTGCCTTAGTGCAATACTCACAACTAATCCATTAGTTAAAGAGCTAGCCATTCATGTTTGCACAAGCAAGAGTGTAATGGTTAATTACAACTTAATGCAGGCTTGATTTACATCTGATAATTTCATATAAACAGCCTAATGCACAGCCTAACTAAAACAGGACTAATTCTAAACTGGTAATGCACATGAAGTGTAACTTGGACATCATCAAAACCATCTTCATATGACTTGAAGTAGCTCCCCCTTTCAACAATCTCCCCCTTTTTTATGATGGCCAAAATATGTCCTGTAACATAGCAGCATTATGTGTCCTACAATACAGAAACAAATAGCTTTCTCCCCCTTTGGACATTAGCAAAAAGAGCATAGGGGTGTAACACAACCAAACCAGCACATACCATGAACATCATAAAGTAACAATACAAAGTATGACAATACTAACAACGCAGCAGGTGAAATCAGTAGCACATGTTAAGGATGGATAAACAGATCCAACAGTAGGAATATCAGAGTGCATACAGGCAGTTAAGGATTACAGTACTAGCAGATGAGTAATCTAATGAATTATGTAGTGTTCAGAAGCAACAAATTAGCCATAGTAGGAAAACGATAATCCATTAGAGAATTACCTAATGGATTAATTTATGCAGAAATATGAAAAAAAATGCACATTTTACTTCCTTTTTAGTGAACAAACATGCAATAAAATCAAAATATGGGAGTACTTCAACCAACAAGTATACTTGATCACAATAGAAGAGGAACTTTTCACCTTGGCAATGCCTAAATTTTGACCTTTGTTATTATCACCTCTTGTAACATGACCATTAATTGGCTGTGTAAGATATCCTGCAGAAGTTCTTCATATCTCCTTTCATGTGTCTTGAGCATCCATTATATAGAAGCTACATTGTTTTCCTTGCATCAAGACACACCTGAAACAAAGATTAAAGAGAAGATGTAGGTACCCAATTGAACTTTGGTCCTTTCATGTTTGAGGTGTTCCTTTAGGTACCCATTTGTACTCTCCTTTAGGAACCCCACAATTTTTAAAATAGAAGGAATTTGATGCATGACCAAGTTCAGAATAGTAGGAGCAAATGACAAATGTTGGTTTACTCATATTTAGAAAATTTCTGGTGCCTAATGGATTAGATTTCCCACTGTAACCTATTCCCTCTTTATTAAGCACACTCCTTTGAGATCCTAACACTACATCAAGGTTTGATCTTCCCAAAGTGAATTTTGAGAGAGTTTTCATTAGGTAATCTATCTTTTCTAGCTGTCCTGGGCATTTTTCACATTGGGGAGAGCTTGTGTCATCTTTGGACCTAGAGTGTTT
>Ga0214542_1009068_pt1 | contig 15823 bp, 3 predicted proteins | sample CNSS1metaG_FD_160096 | JGI IMG/M metagenome (GOLD analysis project Ga0214542, IMG submission 160096) | Root nodule microbial communities from cowpea collected in UCLA plant growth center, Los Angeles, California, USA - CNSS1 | ecosystem: Host-associated > Plants > Roots > Nodule | place: USA... | reverse complement strand
TTAAAAGTTGTTAATAGAAAATAATGTTAATAGAAAAAAAATCATAAATTACCTAGTTCATGTTACAATAAAACACATATAAATTTAAAATTTGAAAACAATTTTAAGTAAAGTTGAATGTGAAACAAAATTTTAACTAAACTTAGCTATGTTAAAAATATATAATAAAAATATCAATTTGAATAAAAATATCAAATTTAATAATTTGTATAACATTTATATAAAATTAAATTTTGTTTCAATTTGAAGGGGGACAAAATTGCTCATTTTTACAAAAATTTGGACTAAATTGAGACAAATTAAAATAAAGGGACCAAATTGAGACTAACAAAATGACATGTGGCGTAATACTGACACGTGTCACTGTCACTACCACGTAGCACGATGACAGCTTGACACGTGGCAATTTTTTTGATTTTTTTAAAAAAATTTAAAATAAAAATTCAAAATAAAAAAAAATTCAAAAAAAATTAATAAAAAAATTCAAAAAATTGAGGAACGTGGCACTCCCTCTAACGCCATCAACCTTGACTTAACGGGAAGGGCAAACATGAGACGTTTCAACAAAAAAGGGGACCATTTTGAGACTTTTAAAAATTTTGGTACCATCTTGAGATTTTGACTGCAAAATGAGGACCAAAGGCATAATTAAACCTACTAAAAAATAGCTTTTTTAAAAACTATAATAACTGAAATTTAAAAATTATAATCAAATAAATAATTTAACATCCTTATAAATTGAATTTCGGGTTGTGTATTTGATCTTCAAAGAAAGATGAAATAAGTATTTTACAAAATATTAAGCTAATTAGGTGTACTTTTTTTATTCGTTAACTGGGTATATAGCAATGGACTACATTTCTTCGGTTCCACTTATAATATCTTTAAACTTCTTTTCTCTCTTCTCCTTTTCTTTTTCACCCAGTTCGCCCTATTTTAAGCTACATTCTTATAATTATTTCTCTAGTAAGAATAACTTGAGATATTGTATATTATGTTAAATATAACTCTTGTTATTGATAAATTTTGATTATTTTCCATTGATAGATGACATAGTTATTTTTTTAATCAATATATAAGTAAAGAAGTTTTAACTAATATTGATAAAAGTTATTTTTATTTAATATTGTTTTAAATTATTTGTTTGTGAATTTAGGTAAGTAGACATAAATTCAATATTTTTCTTTATCAAAGTGTGTAGTGATTACTTTGTATTTGTATTTGTAAAGATTGTTTTTTAATTATCATCACTAATATTACTCAGTGGTATTACAATGTTAAAAGTAATATATATATATATATATATATATATATATTTAATTTATATATATATTCTTATATATATATATATATTAAATAACATTATTCAAACACAAACATATAAAAAGTTAAATAATTTAGAATGAAAAAAAAATCAAATTAAAATACACAACTCGGAGATATTTTAGATTGTATAATATAAAATTTATATTTTATATTTTAAAATGCAAAATAAAAAATGTATTTTTAATCGTAGATTTCGAAATACAAATAAAAAATGCATTCCGAATTATATTTGAATGCCCCAATCCTTTGAAGGAAAACTAAACTTGTTTATAAGCCGGAGGCCCAAAACAGGCTTGTTTAATGAAACTGGGCCGAGGAGTTCTACCATCTAGACCACCAAAAATTGAAAGAATAAAAACTGTTACCTCTTACTGAAAAGATAATAAAATATATGGATATACTAAGTGAAAATAATATCAATTAACTATTTTAAACTGTGATACACGAATATGATAGTGTATTAAATGAAAAATATTTAATATGTTAATATGATTATTTTTAAAATAATATATATATATATATATATATATATATTAAAAAGTATATACAAATTTTTAAAAATATAATAATTTATTTTAAAAAATATGATAAATATATAATTGTTATTCTATAAATTCAAATAAAAATTATATGTATTAAATTATCAAAATAAACATTATAAATTATTGTTATCATAAAAATACTATTATTTTATAAATTAAATATTTCATTAATAAATATTAATAAAATATCATAAAATTTAAGATACAAATAAGTGTTAGACAATAATAAATGACCTAAGTTATAAATAAATGGATCATAAATTGTAAGACATTAATAATAAGTTTAACAAATAATTTTAATTCATTTCATTCTGCCGGATATAATTGACTGTAAATTAGTTGTGAATTAAATTTGTTTAATTTAAAAATGAAAAATTAATTTTGCAATAAATTCTTTTATAAGAAGCAAAATTATATATTTATATACCAAAATGAATTTAAGTGAAAGAAGTTAAATTATCTAATATAATGCTACAACTACATTCCAATATAGAGTTTCTACAGTTCCAATCAAATTTTCATTTCCAGCATCATATTTAAAGGGAGAAAAGTTATCTTTTGTTGCCACTTAAACGACATCAATCAAATTAAGTGCTTAATTTAGTTAAACTCTTTCTTTTATCTTTCTCACTTTTTCATACAACTTTTGGTTTACTTTTTAGAAACCCAAAAACATAATTTGGGGATTTTCAAAAGCATTTCAAAGTGAGACTTACTGTGTAACCCAAGCCACTCCTACCACAATGTTTTACAGACTATTTTATTCAAACTTTCTTTGATTATACTTTATTTTTTGCTATTATATTGTCTAAACATACTCAAATATTATAATAATATGATGTAGCTCTATTAAAGAAGAGAGGAATGTTGGATTAGATTAATTGCGGTTTTTCAAGAAAATTACGCAATTTTTTATGAAATTAACTTATTTGAGTAAATTTTAAAAAATCATAGACTTTGATATATTATTATACTGATTATTTCATTCTAAAACTCTTTTAACCAATTAATGATTTCATTTATTTTTAATTGTTTTTGCGATTTTTATTTTATTTTAAATAAGTGACCACGTCGTGTGAGTGTGTATGAGCTTATATTTGTATAAAATAATTATAGACATACAATTAAATTTGTTGATATAAATTAATAAAAAAATAATTTATTTATATCTTTTAATTATAACTGTTTTGGGTAGGAGTCAATGTTTACTAAAACAAGTTTTGTGGTTTCCAAGTCTCATGTTTTGTGGTCTGTTCAGTGTTGTAACTGTCATAGGTGCTCCAATCTTGAAGTCAGTCTCATTCTATTGAAACAATAAATGTTATAATTAATGTGAGACAAAAGTTTCAACAACCATACTTTTGTTCCTCATGGATAATGATGCTACTAAGTGAATATTGATTGTGTTGCTCGATTGGCCGATCAGCATAACACATAAATTGTATAAAAGACTAGGAAATAGTCTTGTAGACCATCCAACTAACGACAACCCGACAGACACATTGTTCATCGTTCAGCACGTTGAGCCACATAATATGTGTAAAAGACTCAGGTAGAATCTTGTGGACAATCCAACTGCCGGCAACTGAGAGAGATCTCACGAGACATGCGGTCAACCATTCAACTCTCAATTGCCTTTTAAAGACTTAATTAGTTGGATGATACACATTTTTGTTCTGATGTTTCAGTTTGGTACCCACTTCTAAAAATATTTCAATTGTGTCCAAACTCTTGAAAAAGTATCTCAATTAGGTCCATTTCAAAAAAAAAATATTAATGACATTAACGACTTGCCATGTGTCAGTCTATAATCTTTTTTAATTTTTTTAAATTTTTTTAAAGATTTTTTTTGAATTTTTTTGTGCCACGTGTCAGTTCTTTGGTGTGACACGTGACACCAGTGTCATGTGGCAAGACTGTATCACTACCAAGTGTTATTGTCTTGATTTCAATTTAGTTTTCACATATGTATATTTGTTTCAATTTAGTTCCACCTACATCCTTTTGATTCAATTTAAGAAAATATTGCACTATTTAAAAAAAAATACAGATATATATAATATATATATATATATATATATATATATATATATATATATATATATATATATATATATAATAATTTTGCTCTCAAATTTCAAATTAAGAAAGAAAACAATATTTTTTTTATTTTGAAAATGACGTTATAACATATTATATTTTTTTAATTGTTAACCCATGTTTTGTTATTCTTGATTTTTACAACTAAATTTTAATATAAATATCAATACTTAATTTTGTAAGTCATTTTTAATAACAAATATCAATATAACATTTATATAAATAATAATTTTTTTATTAAGAGAGACAATATTTTTCTATTTTGAAAAAAAAAAAACAAATGAGACTAAATTGAAACAAATAGACATATGTGAGGACTAAATTGAAACAGATAGACATATGTGACACTAAATTGAAATTAGGAGAATGACCCTTGGTAATGACACTAACACATGGAAGTACCCTGCCATATGACACTTCAGTGCCACACCAAAGACCTGACACGTTTAAAAAAAATTTAATTTTTTTTTAAAAAGTTAAAAAATCCAGAGACTGACACGTGGCATGTTGTTAACGATGTTAATAATTTTCTTTTATGAAAAAGACCTAATTGAGGTACTTTTTCAGAAGTTGAAACGCAATTGAAACATTTTAAAAAATGGATACCAAACTAAAACATCTGAACAAAATCAAAATCAAAATTAAAATAAATTATGATAAATATTTTAAATTATTGAAAATTTATAATTGAAAAATAAATTAACTATATATTTAAAAAAAGTAAAATTTAAAAAAACACTATTATTATTTAAAAATATATATTAAATGCTTATAAGTGATTACATACAAAAATTAATTCATATATTATAGTTGTCTTATAAATCAATAATTCTTTTAGAATTTTCATACGAAATTGCACCTTAAAAGAACCGACCACGTCCTAAGGCGTGGACATGAATTTGACAAGTGTTATAACGATCATGTTGCATTAGGTTTGTTGTAAGCGTATTCATTATTCAAATTAGATTTAGATAAATTTCAAGATAATAAAAACTATTTTTGAAGCTATTCAAAAATAAATAGACTGATTTTCCCATAAAAAATAACATAGTGATTGTCTCATTAATTTTTATTAATAATATTCTATGAAGTTCTATACAACATTCTAAAATTATATATTATTTTTTTATTTAAGTACCTCCGTGCCATAAGAAATGGGTTGACTTATAATCATTGACTGATTTAATTAAAAAAAGATAAACTAAATATATGAAAAGAAAAACATAAGTACAACGAGCTCAAACAACACAATAGTTTATAACAACAAACTCAAAGAAGAAGAACAAAATATTAAAAAAAACATTAAAAAAAACAAAAAAAGGAAAACAAAAAAGCAAACTGAAAATCTTGAGAAAAATAAAAACAAATTAATACGTATTGATTTCGCTTTTGAAGCTCACCTCAGCATACGAATTAAGTGGGTTTGATCAAATCAACTTGGACAATAATTCTCGATTGCTTTCCAATTCACCTGAAAGTCAAGTTTACTCACAAGTCAAAGTCTTATTTAACAATTTAAAACTTTTCTATTAATATAGTGAATTAGGACACTCAAAATTTCCATATTAAGGAAATTATTTTCTTAATGAGGTAAGAAACAATTCTTGTAATATATTCTTTACTATATTTGATAAATTACTTAAGGAAGTCTCAAATATTCTTTTAATCATGATTCTATCTTCTATAATTTATATACCTATGGACCTGGTAATGACATATAAGTAAGGAGTGATAACGTGACTTAGTTGTTAGATGAGAATAAAGATAGAAAAAAGTTATCAATCCTCTTGCTAACAATTTGGAGAAATAAAAAAAGTAACTAATAACTTGAGTCTCTTAATTTGAGTGTTGTCACCTAACTCATCAAATCTCTTAGATGTATGGAGAACTTGAGAAGGAAAAGTAGTCGATAACAGGTCCAATAGCAGCTAATGCGTGGAACTATATGTTCAGGAAACATAAATTTTGTTAGGATAAACTTTTTAAACCAAATCTGTTCTAATACCATGTTAAAAATTGGACTTTAAGTCTAATTAAATCTCACAAAATCGATTTGTAATGTGAAGTTTGCACTTCACTATATATTATGATATTATCTTATTTTTAATTGATGTGACACTTTCAACATATTATACATTAAAATTATGGTTAATTTGAAAATATTGTTTTTTAAAAATTATTGATCAAGATTTCTCAACGATGACTTAATGATACATTTTAATGAGATTGACAGCTGAGATGACTTTGAGAATATACTCAAAACATATTATGGATAATTAGGTCTCGACCTTAAATTTTATTTAGCTTAGCAAAACCCAAAATTACTATGAAACAGTTTTTTATAATTTTTAGACAAAAGTATCCATCCTCCACCTCCACGATAATATTAATTATTGGAGACATATGTAGAATTAGTATAGGAGCCATAAAGTTAAGTTCAAGTGTTTAAATAGTAACATTTAGGATTCGAATTCGAGATTACTAATTAAGTAGAAAGATAGAGACATTTATATGTAATAATTGCTAAGTAATTTAATAATATTTAAAATAAAGATAAAATAATTGATGACCATAATATTAAAAAAATCTGATCTTATTTATATCCCACCTTCCTTTCTGAGCTAAAACCTAACTCTGGGGCACACTTTTATGAATGCAGAGTCACACTTCCCTTCTACCAAAAAGCAAAACAAAATGAAGAAAAGCAAGTAGACCACAGAGTGTATGGAAACCCATGTTTTCCTCCTTTGTTCCTGGTCCCCTTCCAAAACTTTTTAACTGTCAAAGGATACTCATAAAGATGAAATCAAGTTGACAGGATTAAAGTTACAAACGAAAGCCTAAACATTTTGTCCACATATTCTTATAGTCATAGGTCCGGTCCTTACAATACCAACTCCTTTTTAAAAGCATATATGCGTATTCAAATACGTAATATGTGAGATAACGTGAAATAATACGAGATATTTATACTCAATTATTTTTATTAATGTTATTTGTCAATTAATTTTATAACCGTCACGTAAATTTTGATAATGTAATTATATATAATTGATAACAATTTAATTTATTACGATAACTATTTTGTGATGGACATATAATTTTATAAATTTTACATATATTTTGTCTTTGATATCAAATTTGTTCTCTTTTATAATTATTACCAAACTTTAGAGATTAAGAATTTAAAATGAAAAAACACATTAAGAGATTCTCGTCACAATATTAAACATTAAATATGTTTTTTGTCCCTTAACTTTTAATAAAAATTGGAATTAGTCAATCTCTGAAACTTTGACTTAATTTAGTCTTCTAACTTTACAAATGTTTGGATTTAGTCATTTTAACCAAATTTTTGTTAAGTTTATCTGATGTTCCAAACGTATTTCAAGACAGATTTTTAGCTAACATTGAAGCGAAAATGTGTCAAGCGGGATAAACACTCAAATACTTTCATAAAACACGTTTTTAAATATTAAATAAATTTTAAAAAATTAGTTAAAAGGACTAAATCCAAATATTTCTAAAATTAGAGAACTAAATTAGGTCAAGATTTCAAAGAAGAATTAATTCTAATTTTAACTGAAAGTTAAGTAACAAAAACATATTTAACTCATGTAACGATAACAATTATGAAAGGTTAGTCCTCATTTATTTGTCAACATTAGTTTCACAGTAGATTCTCATAACAAACCATGACCGAAGGGTAATCCTTGTATCTTCTTCCGCAATAGTTTTACATATCAAAATTCAAACACAATTCACAGTTTTTCCACTTGTCCCAGTTGATACAGTATCAGTGCTACATTATTTTTTTTACAGTTGTTTCTGGCAACAGAATCACAGGCTCCCAAGTAAAAAACAAACGGATAGCTCGTGACAAAACATAAACCTTAGCCAGGCTTGCAGAAAGTTGGTTGTCCATGGACTAAACCCAACATAGGAGAACCGCATTCCAATTTTTTCTAACAATTCTTAGTTTGCTACAGTTTTATTTTAAAAAAATAATATAATAGGAAGATAATCTCTTCTAACATAAACACATCAAACGTAAAATAAAGCACAACATATATATGTATGTTCACACCTCAAAACTATATTAATTGATATTTAATAAAAATATTATTATTTTTTTGACAAAAAAAACTGCAACTTTTTCCTACAATTCTTTTTGCTACACTTATAAACTTTTTTATATAATTTTTTAGGCAAAATTGCAAACTTTTTATTGTCAAATCACTCTTTGTTTTCATAATATTTCATATTATTTCCTTATTTACATTATATCCAATATTTTTTTGTCTAACTTTCTACCCTTTTTACATTGATTGGTGGAGTTTTATAAACGGTAAATCATGGCACCTAAAATGTGTTCATTTGAATAGATATAATATTTTACGTAGAAAAGGACAAAGGAAATGAAAACAGAGCAACATGATTGATATAAGGTAACATGATGTTTATAATTATCCTCAGAAACAGTTGGTTTGACTTGCAGTGGTTGCAGGCTCGTGCTTCCTTCTTCTAGTTAATGGAATATAAAGGGGTTTGTGGTAACTTCCCTCCTTTCATTTTCGTACTTTTTTCGGTCAATCTTCTATGAATTGTATAATTGAGAGTTTCTCTCTGAACAAAGATAGATAGATTTAAGATCAATGTGACCACGGGGCAGATAGGATTAAACAATAATAAATTAAGGATATAGTTAGAAAATATAGGTTAGTGTTTTATTTTTACACTATGCCAAAATATCAAATAGTGCACTTTAGAGAGTGTTTAATTAAAAAACCGCTTTCTATAGAAACACGGGCTCAAAAGAGAGAACTCGTTGAAATAAGCGCTATTTATTTACTTCACATTAACAACATGTTTTTTTAATGAACGCTTTCTATTTTTTATTTTTTTTTAATTTTTTTTTAATAAATCAAAAGAAAGCGCTGGTAAGGATAAGTGTTATATATTGAAATACTAATAGAGAGCATGTAATTAAAGAGTGTTGTCTATTGTTTTGCTGCTTTAATTAAAAAAGAGTTGGCGCTCTTACATTCCTTTTCTCATCAGTGCTCATTCTTTCTGGTACCCAAGACTCATTTCTGTCACACTCTGAATGAGCGCTCTCTATTTTCTTTTTTTTTTCTGTAAAAACTTTAGTAAATAAAAAGAAAGCGCTTGTAGAGATAAGTGCTATGTATTGGGATACTAATAGAGAGCATGTAATTAAAGAGTGTTGTCTAGTGTTCTATTGCTTTAATTAAAAAAAAAAGTTGGCGCCCTCACATTTCTTTCTTCATCAATGTCCATTCTTTCTGGTACCCAAGACTCGTTTCTGTCGCACTGAACATCGTTCGTTTCTCAATGAGCGCTCTCTATTTTTTATTTATTTTTTCTTTAAAAACTTTAGTAAATCAAAAGAAAGCGCTTGTAAAGATAAGTGCTATGTATTGAAATACTAATAGAGAGCATGTAATTAAAGAGTGTTGGTTGTCACTTGTAGAGATAAGTGTTATGTATTGGGATACTAATAGAGAGCATGTAATTAAAGAGTGTTGTCTAGTGTTCTGTTGCTTTAATTAAAAAAATAAAGTTGGCGCCCTCACATCCCTTTCTTCATTAGTGTCCATTCTTTCTGGTATCTAAGACTCGTTTCTGTTGCATTAAACACTGTTCGTTTCTGAATGAGCGCTCTCTATTTTTTTTTTTTTACAAACTTCAGTAAATCAAAAGAAAGCGTTTGTAGAGATAAGTGCTATGTGTTGGGATACTAATAGAGAGCATGTAATTAAATAGTGTTGTCTAGTGTTTTCTTGCTTTAATTAAAAAAAAAAATTGGCGCCTTCACATTCCTTTCTTCATCAGCGCCCATTCTTCCTGATTCAAGAATCGTTTCTGCCGCACTGAACACTGTTGGTTTCTACCGCACTGAACACCGTTTGTTTTTACTGCACTCAGCACCCTCACTCGTGCATTTTGTTTCGTCCTCGTTCCGCGCTCGTTCCACACTTATTCTGCACTTAGCGCCCAACACTCATTTTGCACTCGTGCTTTTCGTGGCATCTTTGCCGCACTCGATATAGGTAATGTTTCGTTACCATCTAGTGTGATTTCTATAGCTAAGAAATTTTTGATTGAGTAAGTTTTTGTAAGGGGAAACGAGGAAAAGGAGTGCAAGACGATTGAACTTGTCATATAGATTCCTTTGTGAGATTATTGATTTTTATGAGATTTAGGGTGCACAATTTTATGAATTTTTCTATTCCAAAATCAATTCACGAGGTGCACAAGCAATGAATTAATTGAATTAATTGGAATTTATGAAGCTTTGGAGTGAACATGTATAGTGTTCTGTTTGCATGAGTGAACATAGTTATTCTATTCTACAAAGAATGAAGTTTTATTAAGACTAGTTTGGTGAGAATTTTATCCATAATTTTGGAACTGCCACCATAATTTTGTCCATAATACATGTGAGCTAAACCCCACCACTACCACTGCAGTGATCAACCACATTTTGTTTCTCCTTTTTTTTTCTCTTTTTTTTCTGGATCAATCAACGTCGTGGCTATAATAATAAATTCTATATGTTCGTTTGTTTAATTTGATTTAGCTAGTTTAGTTGAAATCTTTGATATTAGTTTAACTTTTATCATATAATTATTATAGTTAGATTAAGTTGATTATAATTGAAAAGAGCAACACCAATATTAATTAGTGGGTACTGTTTGGAGTGATATAGCTATAGGGTGGTTTATTTGCTGTATATGGATGGGTGTCTATTTCTTTTTATCATGGTTACATTATACTAATACACCATGGCGTATGTTGTTTGTTTGTTGGGTATGTATGGTTTTATTTTGAAGTTTTTTATGATGTTTTTAGTTGATGATAAAAAGTTGCAACAGATAAATATACATGTTTAAAATATTAAATAAATGTAATAAAATGTGATTAAATCGATTAAATCTATATATTTTTAAACATAAAAACTAAATTAATCTAAAATTTTAATTAAAAATTAATTTTAATTTTTACTAAAAAATTAAAAACTAAAAACATATATTTAACTCTGTCGTAAATAACGTTTGATTCCTCGAACATATTTTCTTCGAAATCACTTCTTTTACCTTTAGCTTTAATCCAGTATAATGCTAAATTAAGATAATACTAGTAGTCAGAGGTAGGTAATGTGGAAAATAGTGATGGCATGTTTTATAATTTTGTTAAACTGCACTGTACCAATTTTTTTAGTTTACATAACAAATTAAATATGTTGTATAAAATAGCAAAACAATAGTCAAGATATTAGACAACGGTTTAATCACTTTATTGGTGATAGACTATGCAGCCGTGATTATTATTAAAAAAGACAACAATTTTTTGAATTAATTTTAATATAATACAGCTGATTATATACAATTCGATGAAAATAACAATTTTAAAATCTTGAATTAGTTTTAGAAAAAATATATATATTTTTATCCGTAAATATTAATAGTTAGTTCAAACCTACGATGTTTCTCGTCGTCCTTTTTAAATTTTTATTGCTAGACTAATTTTATAACTTCTTAATATTAACTTAGATTACGAAACTTTTTACTTGAAATATATTAATTAGATTTTGATTGAGTGAAAATAGTTTGTTTAAGCAAAAATTAAGTTGAAATGAACCTATTTTTTTATCTCAACTTTGTTTGACTTAATTTTATTTGAATATATTAAAAATAAATTTTAAGTTTAATTCAATTTAAAAAAATCAGGTATACCAATAGCAGATTTGTACCTCACTTATCTTATCTCTTTTCAATATTTACTTTTTTTACAATTATAAATTTTGGAAATTTTGTGCATTTAACTTTAGTTATTTCATGTTCACAGACTATTTAAATTGATCGCAGACATATATTATCTATTTCCACTATCTACAATCAAAATTTTTAGTAACATTAAATCCATTACATAATCCAATGTAAAATATTGTCTTGGGATAGGTTTGCATTTCTGATTTTCTTTTATGTTAAACTTAATACAGTTTAACTAATTTTTTTGATGATTTTTATTACAAATTATAATTTTTAAGTACTAATTTAATTGAAAAATAATATAATTTGTAAAACATTAATTTAATATTTTAAATAAATTATAAATCAAGTTATAATAAGCTTATTTAAATTAATTTAAAATATAATCCACTATCTAATGAGTCTTATGCTGGGTATAGGTTAATTATTATAAGCTACTTTCATTTGGATTGATCAAATTTAGTCTTATCATAAACAAAACTCAATCTAATTTAATTTGGTTGTAAGTTAGGTAATCTGATACATATACAGTGAACATTCCTACCACAAACATATATATATATATATATATATATATATATATATATATATATATCTATATATATATATTTATATATATATATTTGTATTATAGATCTCCTTTTATTTCTATTTTTATTTTCTCATACATTTGTGCACTTTTTGTTTCTCCCTAAAAAAAACTAAATCTTACAGAAAATAATCTCTTTTCTTTTGTATACGATTGGGAATCACACAACTTGTTGTTCCTTACTTAGAGCATCTATGTAATATAATTTAAAGGAAAAATAAGAGAATATAGGATACGTTTTTTATGGAGAAACAGTGATATAGTTATATGAGTTGGCAGATTAATTATGCAATTGCATTTTGCAGAAGAAATTATTGCAATTATCAAAATATGGAATTTATAATTCATTAATATTATAAAATGTCCCCACCAATACTCAATTAATGCAGTCACCAGAGCCCCCAGAAAGTAACTGCAAAAAATGGCCATAGTTAGTTAAAAAATAAGAATGTAACAGTCAAAATTATAAAATCAGAAAAGTTAATAGATCGTGTCTGGTATTATCCATACAAATTATCTTAAATGTAAGTGGAAACTAGGGAAAAGAAAAATGAATATAGGATTGAAAATAGGTGAAAATAGTACCAGAATTCGTGGTCAATATTACGTATTTCATTAGTAAATTAACTAATATAAAAAACAAAATGCCAGTAATATTAATGAATCTATTGGTAATTTAAATAATAAATGATAAAGGATATGTCAATAATATTAATGAATATTTAGTAAATGAATTAATAAAATTATATTTTTATTATAATAAAATACAATATAAAAAATAGTTTTGAAATAGTTAATCATAATAAATTGAATTAATGAAAAAACAACTTCTTATCATGATTTTATATTAATTAAGTAACATATTGATTATTTAATGTAAAATAAGATAAATATATTTATTTTATTATTATTTCACAATTTACTTCTTTAACATTGTTCTCTCTTATAAATGTTTAAAATTTATTAGACGCTTAAAATTTATTTTCTATTTGTAAATTTTTATAATTTAAGTGAATATTAAATAAAAATTTTATAAAAAAATGAAAAAAATTATATGTAATTATTTTATTTTCAAAAATGTTAATTTTTGTATTTGAATTATATGCACTAGAATTAATCTATTTGCTAATTAATGTTGTGTATTTGTGTGCTAAATTATAGTTATTTTATACTAGTTTTAAATCATAAAAAATAAAGTAATGATTATTTGTATATACATATAACTAAACTATTGATAATTAATAATTCTAAAATGGAAAATATTATAAAACTACAGCCGATAATTATTTTTATGGGAACTAAAATTATGTATAGTTGTAATTATTAAAAAATAAACTAACTTATTTGATATTCCAATTATTTTATTTTAGTTATATAGGTTATGTTATCTAAAACTAAAATATTTATATATTATAGTTTTTTTCTAAAAGTTTTGCCCTTTTTTCGTATTTTATTTATTTTAAAAAAAATATGTTTTCATTCTTAAATTATTAAGTTGGAAATAGTTCTCAGTCGAAACTTGTATACCGTTTGATTTTTGTATTTTTAAAAGTATTAGTTTTAATCTTAATTTCTCAGCAGCGAGTTTATCTTACTTGACCAACCGTGTGACACATATTATTTAATTTCTTTAAGAAATAAAATACTTGCGTTGACATATAGCTTGCTATTTTTATGATCAATTTTTAAAAAAATGTTAAATTATTATTAAAAATGAAGTGTAGAAAAAGAAATGAGCTCACTCAGCTCACTCAACCGCAACTTTCCTAGTATTATTATTTTAATTATCTTATTATATAATAATAATAATAATAATAATATTATTATTATTATTAATTATATATTCATATCTTCATAGGGTTTCTTAAATTTTTTTATTTTTATTTTTTAAATTAATTTTTAAAAGTTTGGGTTAGGTTGATGCGCTATAGTATTTTATATATTTTATATATAAAAAAAAAAACGTGTCACCACTTGTATGCAGAATAAACTTTGCCCTCGTTAAAAAAATTGTGACTAAAATCAATACTATGTTATTCTTTTTAAGATTTGAGTCTTTCCCAGCAATATGAGCAGAAAAAAATTATACTGATTAAAATCTTACTTAAAATATGTGTATATTTTTTAATATGATTGTATGTTTAAGAGTAGGTATTTGCATGTGGGATGTAATGAGTAAAGATGAATATATGCTTGTTTAGAGTTGTAATGATAAATTTATGGACAAGTTTGAGCTTTGTGTGCTAAATACCAAAACTTGTTGGACAAGTAGTTGAAGTTTTTAGAGAAGGAAAGATTGTTAAATCTTGATAACCTTAAAAATATTTGGATTGTGTAGATACAGCTTAGTCAAGGTGATGTGTTTTATGTAAGGATGATATTTTTGTGTGTATTATTAACTTTTGGTTTTCATGATTTAGTTTTTGGAAAGTGTTTGTGGTTGTTGTATTAAGGGTGAATGAAATACTTGTTCAAGTTGTTGATATAATTGTTTTTTATCGAGGTTGAAACTATTTTTATTTTAAGTTTATTTCATTCAGGGGAATTTTCTATTTGAATAGAGAATAAAATTGTGTATACAAATTTCGCTCGATCAAGTTAGAACGGACACATCAAAATTTAATTCTTGTATATATATATTTAGCATGTTCAAGTGTAAGATCTTAATTTGAGTTTTTTTCTTTTTTTTTTTAATTGAGTTGGTTTTTGTGTTAAATAATCATGTTGTGCACAAATTTTCGTTCAAGAGTATCTTACTATTTAGAAGTTTCACATCGATTAAAAATAAAACTAATTCATAATATATAAGTAGGTGTAAATCTTATCCTAACGAATTTTTTTGAATATTTTGTTCCATCCGATATGGGTACGTAATAGAAAGATTTTGACATTTATTAATTTATTTCTTAAATTAAAAACTATTACTTTTACCTTTAATATTGTATGACACTATAGTTAATTGCTTGTGTTAAAAAAAAAGTTAGAACCATTACCTTAAGTGATAAATATTATTGTTTTAATATAATGTACGTATATATTATCTTGAAAACTCTTAAAATTTATAACATAATTATAATTATTTTGTTTTGAAGTAAATATTAGAAATAAAAGTAGTAATTTAAAACTTTGAAGAAAAAAAATTAAAGAAAATTATTTGACCAAAATACACACTTGATATTTTTAAAGCAATGAATCATTGCACATGAATATTTTAAAAAACGTTTAACTATCACAAACTGTCAGTATTTTTTAATAATACGCTCGCTTAAATGAAAAAAAAAATTATTAAGTAAAAAGTTAAAATATAAATTCATTTATATTTTGTCATAATTTATCTATACCTCTATATATATATATATATATATCATCTTGATATTCATATTTTTATTCTTTAATAAGTAACAGTTTGTTTTAGATTAAATAATTATTTTATTATTTTAATTTTTTAAGTAATTATTTAGATTTAACTA
>Ga0214542_1009067_pt1 | contig 15823 bp, 5 predicted proteins | sample CNSS1metaG_FD_160096 | JGI IMG/M metagenome (GOLD analysis project Ga0214542, IMG submission 160096) | Root nodule microbial communities from cowpea collected in UCLA plant growth center, Los Angeles, California, USA - CNSS1 | ecosystem: Host-associated > Plants > Roots > Nodule | place: USA... | reverse complement strand
ACATTGTGGTGTTAGGGTTCGTTTTGATCAAAGAAATCACCTTGGTTTTGCATCATCCCCATGCATTTCAATAAGGCAATGTCTTCATTTGCCATTGTGATGGCTCCGGTCACAAACTTCGGCTTGTCCTTTAATTACAAATATCTTTTCATTGCACTGTCCGTCCCATGAATGATAGTTACTAATATTCATAGGTGGAGGAAAGAGGAACATCCGTGGGTTTTCTCCAGGATACTTACTACTACTAGACTAGAGTAATTTAGATCTGCCATAGTTGAAAGGATGAGCAGAAAATAACTGAAATTTAAGTTGAGAAAGAGGTCAAAGTTTGCAATGCCGAAGCAGAGCAACATGCTCTGATACTAACACATAAGATGCATGAATATGAGGAAATGATCTTTGCTGATGAATTTGATTGGACTAACATGTTTATACTTTATAAACAGGAGTATAAGCAAAAAGTGACTTGCAACGAAAATCTTTACAGAAGCTTTAAATAATGCCCAACCATGACTATTTTAGCAGTACATATGTTGGATTTGCATGAACCAGAAAGAGGTTAGCTTACTGAGATGTTTATTTTCTATCTTGCTGCAGTTGGAACACCTACCAGCCATGGTTGCAGGCATTTGGACTAATGACAATAACATGCAGTTTGAGACCACGACTCAGTTTCGGAAGATGCTTTCAATTGGTAAGATATTGGTTTATGCCATTTGTTTTAGTTTTTGGTTCTGAATGTGAATAGTTTTTGACAAATTCTGTTTTGTCCTGTCAGAACGTAGCCCACCCATTGAGGAGGTTATTCAAGCTGGTGTAGTGCCACGGTTTGTTGAGTTTTTGATGAGGGAAGATTTTCCAATGCTGCAGGTTTGTAATAGAGTTTTAATTTGTGTAATCAACATTCATCTCTGTTTATATGTTCCCTTGACTCTATTTAATGTTTTAGTTTGAGGCAGCTTGGGCTTTGACAAATATTGCTTCTGGAACATCTGAAAATACTAAAGTGGTAATTGATCATGGTGCTGTCCCAATTTTTGTAAAGCTCCTTGGTTCTCCCAGTGATGATGTCCGTGAACAGGTATATTTCATGTACCTTTTCATATATTTTTTTATCAATAAGTGATGATATAAAAATTATATGTATTCTTAAAATGAGGTTAAATAACTTTTATGTTGTTTAATCAGAAAATGTATTTGTTGATTTGATGTGCTATTTGCTGGTATAGGGGTATCATGTTTGTCCTAGAGTTGTTACTTGGTTACTTTTAGCTATGATATGCATAAAAAGATAATAGTACCTGGCAGTTTATTTCATTTATCGTTTAACATTTTTGTGTGTTTTGGGGATATAATCAGGCTGTTTGGGCATTAGGAAATGTTGCTGGTGATTCTCCTAGATGCCGAGATCTTGTTCTCAGTCATGGAGCTTTGCTTCCTCTATTGGCACAATTAAATGAGCATGCCAAACTTTCTATGCTAAGAAATGCTACTTGGACACTCTCAAATTTCTGCAGGGGAAAACCACAGCCTCCTTTTGATCAGGTATTAGGTTATGCTTTCCATGGCCAGAAAAAATTAAGTTTTGCACCTTCCTATTTGTTGTTAAATACTCTACCGTAATGAAATGATCTGACACAATTGTTTTGTTCATTTTTCATTTTCTTGTTGAATACCATCTGCATGTAACCAGGGAAAAATGATTATGCTTTCCACTATATTGAGTTACTTTAGAGTTGTTACTTCAATCTGATGGACTATTTCCTTCTCATTTTATTCTTCATGTTCCTATAAATTAAAACCTTTAATGTAGGGTGTTCAGAACAGAATCAATAAAGGAAAAAAAACCGAAAACCAAACATAAACAATATATATATATATATATATATATATATATATATATGATACGGTTATGTGATTGTTTTTAAAGTACATGGGATGTGCTTTTTGTAGGATATTATATACACAAAAAATTCATAACGTGTTTGTGCCCTTGTTTCTTTTAGTCATTTTACTCCACCTTGTGGTTTCTATCCCTGTGAAGTTGTATTGTAGTCTTTTTTATTTTAGAAACATCAGACTTGTTATCCAATTTCACTTAACCCGGAAATCATTCATCAGTAAACACCTAATGTCATAGACTAAAAATGATTGAGTAAATTATAACCTTCACCACTTGAGATTTTGCGAGATTGCACAACCTCTTGGGTTGTTTGTTTGATCACATGAAACCTGTGAAGAGTCAATTTAATTTTCTGCAATAATTAACAGGGATGCAGATATGTTTTTTAAGACAATTAAAATGAATGTTGTCCTACGGTTAACGGGTTATTTAAGCCAATGTAGTAAATATATAATATATAATTGCTTTGAATGTTGAAACTAGAAGCATACTTCTTGTACATTGATAACAAAATAGAAATTATAAATAATTGTTATTATAATTAACACTTAGTCTTTTACAAACATGAATGGTACTAATCTTCCCGTGAACATCATAAGGATAACTTCCATGTGTGGTTTATCTAGAACCAATGCTTCTGTCTTATGCATGCTTCATATTTAGCCATATCAAATTTCATATCTCTCTTCTAAAGCTTGAATACTTAATAGATATATATGTATTTGTAAAGTATCCATGAATATCATTATTTGGTACATATCTCTTACCAATATGGGAAGCAACTACATTTTGTTCCCAATTTTGATTGAGATTTGATTAATTCAGGTTAAACCTGCTCTTCCTGCTCTTGCCAATCTTATCCATTCAAATGACGAAGAAGTCTTGACTGATGCCTGTTGGGCACTTTCATATCTTTCTGACGGTACAAACGACAAAATTCAGGGCGTAATTGAAACTGGTGTTTGTAGCCGGCTTGTGGAGCTTCTAACGTGAGTATTGTGAACTCTAGTATCTATATGGAAAGTATATGCATTTCAGTGTTGTTCTGCTGTCAAATTCTAATTATTTTACTCTTATTCAGGCACACTTCCCCGTCAGTGCTTATTCCTGCACTTCGTACTGTTGGAAATATTGTCACTGGAGATGATTTGCAGACCCAGGTATTAAATTCATTAGTTTATCACTGCGTTTAGCTATTTCATATACAGATTACAATATGTCACTGGCTATTTTGTGTTAATCCTAATAGTAGCAGGGAAGCAAACTAATAAACAAGAACAGAAATGTTTTAATTGAATTAAATGGATATTAGAGAAAATAGGAGAGGTATCTGTCGCCCAAGGTTTCTTCTCATCACAAAGGTTAGTCCTTTAAGAAAGACCAAACTCGACCCTCAAATCATACAAGACGAATGCCTTGTTCTATGCATCATCCTCCTATTTATTTGCCTCACAAGCACTGACACCTCTGTAGACTAGTATTTTGTTGTGTTCAACCCTTGTCGGAACATCTTCCCTCAACATGTGTCTAAAATTTCTCAAGAGTGTCATAGTTACAAAAAATTCTTTTGCGCTCAAACATATGTAAAGAAAGTGAGCGAACACCTATTCTCGTCTAAACACTGTAAAAGGTAAGAATGAAATTAAAATATTACAACTTATATTTTAAATAATGCATTTTTCTAGTCTTGTTGCTTTGAGAGTTAACTAGTTATTTGAATTATTAGCATACAATTTCTTATTTAGATTTCTATTGTGAAGGATGTTATTGTAAGACACAGTGACATTTATAAAAAAATTGATCTCAGTTTAGATTTTGTTCACATTACATATAATCAATTTAGCAGTGTTGCTGTGTCCTATATTTTGCACATTATCTGTGTTCTGGTATCCATATCAGCATCATGTCCTGTGTTTGTCTCAGTCGATGCTTCTTAAATTCCCCTAAACAAACTACCAAACTCCTGGCAAACTCATACTATGCTGAACCAGAACTGAACTCAAGGAGGAAATCTCCTTTAAAGAAGAAAAATACTGCAAAAAGGCCTGGTACGTCAACCCTAGATTCAGCCCCCAATTGAAGAATTCTGTTTTGCCTCTACTAATTTCCATCCCATCCTCACTCATGCTTTCTTTCACCTCCCAGTTATTACACCATCATCGTCTCCAATAGCTTACTTCCATATGAATATTCTGTTAAGCTCTCCCACTCCCATTACTGTTTGCTATCCCACCTTGTCATAAAAGACACATAACTTCCCATCAACCAACACTTTTGTGCAGCACTACTTGTTACTAAAAGGACGTTGTTAACTTTTTGGTCAGTCACGGTTGTTTAATGCTTTTTGAAGTTATCACTTGTTAAGGAGTCCTAGGTTCTTGTTAGACTTCTAGGGTTTTCTTTAAATCCTTTTATTATGTTAAGTGTTATTTCTAAGATCAGGCTTAAACCTTTTTTCAGACTGGATTGAATTGTTCAGGATATGCAAGGATTTTTTTTAGAGTACAATATAGTGAATTCTCTTCATTTTTCTGTAGAGACTTTATTGCTGGCTTGTGTGTAATCGCTGTATGTTTATGCTTTGAATACATAATTGTGCGTAGCCACACTAGCACAGTATTATGTAATTTTTGTTTGTGCTGAATTTGTACTTCTTGCTTAGATCATCATCAACCATCAAGCTCTTTCTCGTCTTTTGAATCTCTTGGCCAATAATTATAAAAAAAGCATCAAGAAGGAAGCTTGCTGGACTATATCGAACATCACAGCTGGGAACAAACAACAGATTCAGGTATATAGACTATTTTAGGGGTCTTCATTTATGTTAGTTATATTTTAGGGGTCTTTTTTTTATCTTTAATTTCTGGATATCTGCAGGATGTAATTGAGGCTGGTCTAATTGCTCCTCTAGTCCATTTACTCCAAAATGCTGAGTTTGATATTAAGAAAGAGGCTGCTTGGGCTATCTCAAATGCTACATCAGGTGGATCTCATGAGCAAATCAAGTATGGGGAGATTCTTTTGTTTAGATTATAGAATGTTCCGTTGAGATTTATTTGTGTAACAAGGTTATGAATCCTTTTCCCTGGTTGGCAGGTTCCTTGTAAATCAGGGATGTATTAAGCCCTTGTGTGATCTTCTCATATGTCCTGATCCTAGGATTGTGACAGTTTGTTTGGAAGGTCTTGAAAACATCTTGAAGGTAGGAGAAGCTGAGAAAAATGTGAGCAATACTGATGGCGTGAATATATATGGCCAAATGATTGATGATGCTGAGGGATTAGAGAAAATTGAGAACCTACAGAGTCATGATAACACTGAGATTTATGAAAAGGCAGTGAAGATTCTTGAGACATACTGGACGGAGGAAGATGATGAAACTGTGCCTCCAGGGGATGCTTCTCAGTCAGGGTTCAACTTTGGTGGCCACGAATTTCCTTCAGTGCCTTCTGGTGGTTTCAACTTTAATTAGAAGGTATTCTTGCTTTACTATAACAACATTATATTTTGTTTTTTATGCAATTTTTTTTATTTGAATTAGTGTTCGGAACGTTTGCTTTTGTGTGCTGTTCTTCATCGTATGTGGCATTATTTTGAATTTTGTTAACTGCAGGCGTTTTGGTTGGTCTATCAGTAAAGTCTGACAGCCCAACAGTTGGGGTCAAGCCAATGTCTTTCCATTGTCCTTGGATCCTTCAACGTTCAGCCTTGGTAAATAGAGGGTTGCTGGACCCGCTTGGGTTATGGCTGGGTTTACATACATCATGAGACAGATGAGTTGTGGCTTAATTTTCTTAGCCACTTTAGATTTATAGATACTAGAGTTTGCTTTCTACCAAATGATCAACTGATCATTCCGCGAGTGATTTGGTTTCTAGAGAATTAATGTTCAGTCGTGATGTTTTCTGTCATAGATTGGATTGGAGTTAGTAAGCACCATTTGTGATTCTGGATGTTTTGGCCCGATACCGTCACCAAAATGCTACTATTTTTCCTTTATTTTATATTATTACAAGATGGAGTTTTTGTTTTACCCTTGTAATTTCTTTTGAAGTTTACCGTGGAGTTCTATTCATTATGTTCTCTAGGGTCTGGGTCAGGTTCGTCATGACGTGGGTTTAGGAAAAAGTCTTAAACAGTAAATTCTTTGCAACAATGTCTTTTTCTTAGAAATCATATTTTGTTGCTTGTTGAGATTTTCTCACCTTGTTTTTTCATTCATGCATTCTGTCATATGTGCACATTTAATATAAGTGTAGACCTGTTATCGCACGGGTCACTTCACATGTTTCAAATATATATAGTATAGAAACTATTAAATAGGTCTGAGTATAGATAAAAGACATCAATGACCGATAATAAGAATGATAAGAAACGAAATAACAGCCATATTTTTAGTTGAAAGTTATGATTAAATATATTATAACTCATTGTTTTAAATTCATAAATAGAACATAAATAACATAATACAAATTAGAAAATTCAACTTAATTCATAAATTCATAACAAGTTTGCAAATAAAATTAACCTGACTTTGAAAAAAAAAAATTAATGTACAAACTTAAAACAAAGTATAAACAAAGGGAAAATTGGGTTGCGTTAAGACTATTTTATAGAACATTTTTTTTTAAATATTTGTGAGACGAGGTGAACTGGGATGTCGTCTAACTTTATTTCTAGAAAACAGAATAATAATAAGTATGATGCAGCTATTTAATGAGCATGAAAACTTGAGGTTATGACTATCTAAATGTTGTTAGCCAAATTATTTTCCCTTCCTGTGATTTTTGTTTTTTTATTTTAAAATGGAACAGTTGGTAATTGAACTTATATTATAACAGAATCTCTTAAAACAACAGTAATACAGCATCCAAATTTTCATCAAAAGATTTATTATAAATAATTCACATTCTTCTGAGTGTATGACAATAGAGTTTAAATAAGGATTCCTCTGAGTCTATGACAATAGAGTTTATATAAGGAACTTGTTCTAGATACTCAACATCAACGTTATGCCACAATTTAAAACACGTCCACCAGGAGGAGGAGATTGACATTAGATGAAGTCATTGTAGAGTAATCGTTGCATAAATAAAGTTTGTTTTAACAGGAGAAGAAAATTTATTATGCAATGTAGAAACTGTTGCTTGTGTTTTAGGAATGCATATATGTGAAGTCTGAAGCGTTGGCCTGGATGAACAATCAATAATAGAATTGGACGAATAAAATACTAGGATGACTTGGAAAGTCCTACAAAGTCCTCCATTAATTAATTGATGTCCATAACTAAAATGATGCCTCTTTATAAAATCCTCAAACTGTATATTATTTACATTTATGAAATATTTAGATTCATATCTGGTGTTTGGTGTAGAAATCTTATAGGTTCCTATATGTTTTTTTTTTTTTTTATTTGAATCTAAATGAGCTTCGACCTTGGAAATGTCAGCATTACTAAACTGAATTCTACTTGTCCAAATAACTTTCCAATTTGAATTGAGAAGACTTCCGCAAAGTACATAGAAATTGTGTCACCTTTGGCAAGACAATAAATTCAAATAAATGAAAAAAATAATAATAATGTAGTAATATTTATCTACAAAAGTAGTAAAACAAATGAACATTCGTTTACTTACAAAACACACTACTTCCTTATCCTCTAGTATCTGTGCGCTACTGAATAGAGTATTTCCTGGGATTTTGTACAAAAATTAATTTTTATAATCATTATCTATTAATTTCATAAGACTTATGACACAAATACTGAGTACTCTTTCCTCAAATGAGGCTTCCATATATCCTGATTAGAACTTCAAACAATTTGGTGTACATTATGGGACTAAATAAAACTATTTTTGTGTCAATTTATTTTGCAAATGGGAAGAGTATGAAATGTGATTTTACATGAAATTGTTTAAAAATTTCACATTAATTAAAGATAAAGTTAATTTACAGTAAATATTTAGATAAAAATAAGACCATTTTATAAAGTTAGATAAGTTCAATTCTTAAAATGTTATAAAAACTTCGAGAAATTTGTTGTTTGTACACGTGACGACAAATTTTTGATAAAATTTTGTTGACATATTTTAATAATGTATACGTGACAATATCTTAATGGATAAAAGAAATGTTTGATATAATATAAAAAAAGAAGAAAAATTTTTAATTTGTGTCGAAAAGTAAATTTTGTCAAAAAATAATTGTCAAAGTATCATAATCTCATGAAAATATGACTTATAAAACAACTTATCACATACATAAAGGTTATTAACATTGGACCAAACATCTAATGAACAATATTAGTCTGTGTTAGACTGAAATGTAATTAATCATAAAAATACCATTGTTACAAAAGATATGATCAAGAGAAATAATTAAATGTCACTAAACCAGCGATAAAAGTTTCAAAATTTCACATTGACAGTTCTTATTTCAATATCTTTATATAATCTTATTACTTTAAGATTTAAGAATTGTGTTAAGAGAGAGGTCTTAAAATATGTAATAATTGCATTATGGTAGATATTATATAAAACTAAGTGACTTTTAAAAATAAATAAAAATTATACTAATATAGGGAGTTGACTTCTCACATACTCTAAGAAAATATAAGATTATTAGGAAAAATCAAATGTAAAATTCAAAAATTTCGTGTTAACTAATTAACTACTCAATGTTTATGGTTCTGGAAATTCTTTTCAGTTCAGTGTATTATGAGAATAGTTTTAAAATTAGTTACAGTTTTTCGTAGTAAATTTTAATTACTTAAAAAATTATTGTTAATTTCATATATACAAATTATTCTCTCTTTTTTTATTTTAAATTCAGTTCAACGGCTAAAGTTGCTCAAATTAGTTTTATACAAGCGATGCCTTTAGGTTTTGATTATGGAAGTTTTTGTTTCAAAGAGTTTGATTTTGAACGTTACTGCACGAATATGTAACTTAAACAAGTCTTTCCATTATTTTGATATCTTTTCTGAAGAAAAGTTGGATAAATGTTTGGCGTATATTATCCTACCGTGTAATTTATAAATTTCAATAAATTGATGATGGAATCATGTACGTGATTCGTACATTCCTGCCACGTGCTTTATTTTGAAGCTCTTTCATACCATGGCCTTCTTCTGTGTTCCTTTGTAGTGTTGTTTATCATGATGTTAGGTTGTTGTATATGTAAAATTAAAAATCTTTTACTCAATAAATAACAGATCCATCTGATAAAATAGATTTCTGGTAAAAACAATATTTATATTTCAGGTAATCGTGCAAGGTTTTTAATGTTGTATTTCTACATAGAGAACATAAATTGCAACTGATTAGAAATATTTTAGGTCCCATCCAAACCCAAACCTCATCTTTAAGACATGGTTATGCATAATCAGCTTCTGCTTTAATGCAATCTCCCCAGCCAATCATAATCCTTCATTCTCATTATTTATTCATAAGATTCATAATACAATCATACAAGCCTCTTGAAATTTCCATTCACCCACCGTGCCAGTGTGAGTAGGGGAAGCAGACACATCACACGGACACGTGGCAGGGTACAAGAACAAGGGCATTTGGGTCATTGAAGGGTAGCACTAGGGTTTTTGAGGTACATTCACATAGTCGGTTGTTGTTGTGCTGTGTGGCCATTTTGCTTTTTGCTGCATGCGATTCGTTTCAGTATTGGTACGGTGCCTCACTGATATACTCTCTCGGTGATCCATTCGGTTATTGCTGCTTTTTTTTCATTCATAAATTGGGTGTTGCATTGCAGATTGATAATGATGGATCTGAAGGAATGGTCTTCTCCAGAGCTCAACAACGAGACCAAGAAATGCTGCACTGATTGCAAAACCACCAAGACTCCTCTCTGGAGAGGAGGACCAGCTGGACCCAAGGCCCAACAACACCCATTCCTATTTCATCTTTTTCATCCTTCTCTTCATTATGGCCTCAATTATTGATTTCTTTCTCTTTTCTCTTTTTTTTGTTCTGATGCAGACTCTGTGCAACGCCTGCGGAATCAGGTACCGGAAGAGAGGGAGTTGTTCCAGGAAGAGAGAGGAGGTGGTGGTGTTGCACCGGACATCCTCTGTTGTGAAGAAACAGAGGTGGAAGATGTTGGGAGAAGAGGAACAGGCGGCTGTGTGTTTGATGGCCCTGTCCTGTGGCTTTTTTACCATTCCTTCACTTACCGCATTCCAGGTAACCTAATTACCAGTAATCCACAATCCGACAACCCTTTTTTCATGTCGTATTATACCTAACCTCGTATCTCTGTTTTTCTTTGAGCCTTGTAAAGGTCTTATGTATTGTTTGATGATGTTAGGGCCTAGAGGGAATGGTTTCCCCTTTTTCTTTCATGCTGTTTATAGATAGGTTGAGTTAGTTAGTGATGTAAGTATTCCATGATCAATGGCTAAACTTTTCTCTTTCTTATCTGTTCCCTTCTTTTCTTCCATTCTCTCAAGTATGTGTTCATACAGTTATTTTTGTTACTTCTATATAAACTATGCTCCTCTAGACTAATACTTCTAATTTCCAAATTCCTCTGGAATGTCATCTTACTTTCTATACACAACAACACTAACTATTTAAAGATATTAAATATATTAACTTTCTACATCTTTATCATTTATTATTTATTGATCAGATTATAAAACTGTTAGAAGTTATTTATTGATTTTTGTTACTTTATTGGGTAGAGTCAGGAAAATAACTGCTGAAGTTTTATGGTGGAATCCTTTGTGTTAAAAAATTGTGTTCATCTACTAATTTCGTAACCAAAGGATGATATATTTTTATTTACTGTTTGGGTAAATAATAATATAATTGATTGGTTATTTAATTTTTTATCTTATCTTAAAGAATTCATTAAAATAAAATGAAAATTATGAATGATTTATTTAAATTTTTATTTCATAAAATAGGTTAGTATGTAGTAAATAAGCACCCTCAAAGATAGCTATAAATTAGTACGACGAGTAATTGAACTCTACTCTTTCTATTAAATGGATCAATGGCATGTTTATTTTGTATTGAAATAGGGGAATTAAAAATTCTTCATTTAGAAGAGAAGCAAAAGTATAAAATAATAGGACGGAATTAAGATAATATATGCAGTTGGAAGTGCTAAATTTGATCCTTTTTTAGTACACTCACTATTACATGAAAAGAAGTATTTAGAACTACTATTTAAACAACAATAATCATGCAAGGGGTTCTTGTTCAACTATGGAATATGGAATCATTTTTACATGTAATTTAAAAAGATCTATGATAAAAGAAGACACGCTTGCTTAAGAAATTTTAAAAGAAATAAAAAAGTTTAAAAGTTATAAAAAATACTTTCATTATTTAAAATTAGAAAATTTTAAGTATAAATTTGGAATTTTTATATTCTTTTTTTTGAAATCCGCATCTATTTTCTATATTATATATTATTTTATTACAAAGGTCCATATTACTTCTCAATTGATATTTGTAAGGAAATTTTTATCTAATATCAATGGTATTTTTTTACTTGTATCAAAATTTAATATTAACCACAACTAGAGTTATCTTTTGCTCATGCATGTTACTGAAAATTTTCTATATGAACATTGGTACAATTATTTTTGTGCTAATATAAATTTTTATTAACTTTCTCATCGTCTAGGTTTTCAGCCACTTCTTTAAATATGCCTATCAACATACAAACTCACGTTACGAATCCGAATCGTAAAATCTCCACAAATAATACGAATACGAAGCAATGTAGAAAGAACTGCAATCCTAACTGACAAGGATTCCCTCAAATCAAAATCAGCAACAACCCTACCATTGAATAGTAGTCACCGGCCAAGAAAAACATTTTGTACATCTTCCAACAGCGTGGAAGAGAAATCATGGATCTAAGTTAAACGCGAGGGTATTGATTTTGGTTATTTTTATTTCTTAGATGTAATTAAGTTATTAATTAATTTTTTTATTTTTAATTAAGTTTTTATTATACTTTTGAAATTTATTGGATATTTAAAATTTCAAAATTTTACTATTAAGTTACAAAATTTAAATATTTAAAAATATTAATTTATAAAACTATATAATTAAATAATTATAAAATTACAAGAATTATAAAATTATATTTTATAATTTTTTCAATAAGTTCATGTCAGTCATGTCTTTATCATAAAAAAATTATTAAAAAAAATTTTAATTAGTCGTATAGTATCCAATTTCGTTCGGATGTATCAGTTTGTTATTGTTTTTAAAGAGTTGTTAATTGTGTTCAACCTTTGAAAAAATATTTTAATTAGGTTCTTCTAAACAAAAATATTAACATTGTTAATAATGTGTCACGTGATACTCTCTTATTTTTTTTAAATTTTTGTCACGTCCCTAGTGTGACACGTGGTTATGTTAGTGCATGTAGCAAGGTACTGCCATATGTCAGTGTCACTATCAAGTGTCATTTTTTTTATTTCAATTTAGTCCCTACATATGTCAATTTGTTTCAATTTAGTTTCCATATATGTATATTTGTTTCCATTTATGTGGAGATCACACCAAATTTGTGATAAAAAATATTGCACATGTACCAAAAAGTTTACTAATTTAAGAACGGCTTAATTTTTGACCAGACACAAACTAAATCGAACCGACTAGAATCAAACTGACCTTACTTGAATTGGACGGAACCGAATCGAATCAAACCGAACTGAACCGATTCGAAAGAGAAACATTTACAAATTTCATTAAGGGTTAATTTTTTACTTGACCTGAATTGAAAAGAACCGAACTAAATTGGACCAAAATGAACTGAATCGAATCGAAATAGACTAAACCAAACCGAACCAACCTGACCAACCTGAATCGCACCAGAACGGAACAAACCGAACTAGACCTGACCGAACCAAAACGAACCGACCTGAACCACACTAAAATGGACCAAACTGAACCGAATTAAATCTCACTGAACCGGACCGAGCCAAACCAAATCGAACTAGACTAAATCGAATCAGATTAGACCAAATTGAACCAAACTGAACCGGATCGGACCAGGCCAGACCGTCCTGAACCGTAGTGAACCACACTAGACTGGACTGAAACGAACGTAACCAAGTCGAATCGCACTGAACCACAACAGATCGTAGTTGACCGAACTGGATCAAACCTAACTGATCCGGAATGGAACGACTTGAGTCACGTCGGACCAAACCGAACCAAATCAAATCGCATTGAACCGCAACGAAATGTTATGGATCGAACCGAACCAAATTGAACCAAACTGGACCAAACCGGATTGGACCGAAATTGACGGAACTGAACCAGACCGAAATGGATTGAACCGAACCGAACCGAATTGAACCAAACAAAGCTGAATCAAATCAAACTTAACCAAACCGAGTCGTACCTAATCGAATCAAATCGAACCGAATTGATCTAATCTAAACCGAATTGAATCAAATCACATTGAACGACATCGAACCGGGTCAAACTAAACTAGACCAAATCGAATCGGACCGCACCGAACCTAACTAAACCAAATCGAACGAACTTAATTGTTCAATGAACAATCCAACTCATCACGGATCATTTCTCAAAAATCTAAAGTTATGTATTATCCGTAAAAATTAATAATCATATAGAATCTAACAAATAATATAATTTATTAATTAATGTTAATTTATAATAATAATAATAAAATAGCCGATGCGTCGAAATGAGTATGATGTGGAAGAGTATTTCAATTTAAAGGATGCAAAGGATTCAATGTGAGATTTCGAAAGTGCACAAAGGAAAAATCCAGCTCATTTACCCTACTTGGGATGACTCTTGGAATGCTCTTAAAGACAAGAATTGAGGAAAAATTTTCATGCATAACATGTCTCAAACACACACAGGTTTTCCCTACTAATGATAACAACAACGGCGGACCAATGAAGGGACAGGGGGAGCCGTGGCCCCCCTAACTTTTTTTTGAAATTTTTTATTTGTTATATGAAAATTGTTTTGTTTTTTATTTTTTAAATTTTTTTTAAAGAATTTGATTTTTTAGAATTTTTTAAATAATGAAAGTATATATTGGAAATTGATAAGAATTAAAATAGGTATTTTTTATTTATTTTATAAAATATAAAATTTAATGCTAATAAATAATAAAGTATAAAATTAAATTTAATAAAAAATAAACAAATTTATTAAGATATTTTTTATTTTCTCTCTCACTGTTTTTTAAATTTCTCACATATTGTACTCATTTTAGACTTTTACTTGTTTTGTTTTCTTTTGTTTATGAAGAAAAAAAGAAAGTTGAACACAAATTCATTATTTTGTGCTCTCATTTTTGTGTGCTTCTCCTATTATTGAAGAAAAAAGTAATTCTTTTTTTCTCAATTGATAGTGAAATATTAGTTTAATAATTAATATAATTTTTTATCTCACGAGCATTTGGTATATTCATTTTTATAAATATAGAAGAAAAAACAATGCACAAAGTGTTTTTTAATAATTGGTTTTTAATTGTAACTTGATTACCGTATATTTTTCTTTTATTAATTACGTATCACAATTTTTTCTAGATTATGATAAATTATCTTTTAGTATTTTTTGAAAACATAAGTATATTGAAGAAATAAAAGAATAAATTAATTATTTAAAAGTGATAAAATGGAAGCTACCGTGAGGAAGAAAATAGAAAAAATCAATCTTTGACAAAAATAGGAAGTCAATTACATCTACTTGATTGATTTTTTAATCTGTCTCGTCTTATTTTAACTCTTCTTGTTTCTACAACTATATCAGAAAGATAATTTTCTACAATGAAAATTATCAAAATAAGATTGCAAAATAAAATGGAAGATGATTTTTTTTGCTGACGATATGATTATTTACATTAAAAACAAAATATAAAGTAAAAATTTTAGTATTGATTCAATTATTATTCAGTTCAATAATCTTACGAATCCATAATTAAATATATAAATTCAATTATCATTTTATCTATGTCATTTACACCAAAGTTATCAACCTTCTTTATTTCGGTGCAAGTGATCACAAAATGGGTATGTACAAGGAGGATGAATCAGACAAAAATCAAAACTCCTTTATTACAATGTAAATATTCAAACTAATAATGTTGCTTTGCAAACTCTTCCTTCTCAATACGATATAACATTCCAACTCTTGTCAAACCGACCATGTCTACCACAGGGATTTGAGGCTAATGACTACGATCATTTTAATATGTTCCAACCTCGTTTTTTAAAGGTTTAATTAATCCTATAGTACCTAGTTTGGAGCTAGTGTGTCAAATAGGTATCCGATTTTAAAAAAGTGTCAATTGCATCATAACTTTTGAAAATTGCTTCAATTAGGTCCCTTTCAGACAGAGTTGACTAACGCCGTTAGTCAACGTGCCACATGTCAATCTGTGGTTTTTTTGATTTTAAAAAAAAAAAAATTTAAATTTAATTTTTTTTTAATTTTTTAAAAATAAAAAATGAAAATGCCACGTGTCAAGTCTCTGTGTGTGACACGTGGCATTGTCAGTGCCACGTGACATTGTAATGCCACGTGTCAGTGTCACTATCACAGATGTCATTGTGATGATTTCGATTTAGTCCCCATATATGTCTTTTTGTTTCAATTTAGTACTTAAGTATGTGTATATGATTCAATGTTGTACCAATTTTTTTTTAATAATTAAAATATTTTTGTAATCCATTTTTTATATGATTAAAATTAATTAAGTATAAATATATTTACAAAATTAAGTATTAATATTTATAATGTTTCTCTCAATTTCAGACCAAATTTATTATTTGTATAAATGTTATACTAATATTTTTTATTAAAAACGACTTTTTAACATATTACTTTATTAATTACTTTTTTTATTAAGTACTCATGTTTTGTTAATTTTTTTTTTCAAAATAGAACAATA
>Ga0214542_1009063_pt1 | contig 15831 bp, 9 predicted proteins | sample CNSS1metaG_FD_160096 | JGI IMG/M metagenome (GOLD analysis project Ga0214542, IMG submission 160096) | Root nodule microbial communities from cowpea collected in UCLA plant growth center, Los Angeles, California, USA - CNSS1 | ecosystem: Host-associated > Plants > Roots > Nodule | place: USA... | reverse complement strand
CCGTTTTCTCTGTTATGTTAAGGTTAGTTATGAACCCAGAGGGCTGTGCGGAATGTTTGTGGCATGTCGAAAATGTGGGCTAAGACTAAGAGGGCTCGCAAGAAGAAATCAGTGTCCATTCATACTCGTGGGTGAAAGAAGGAAGTATCACCATTATTTGAACAGAGAATGTTTAAAATATGAATAAACCATGAAGTTGATGAAAGACGATAAAGGCAAGTGTTGGAACAAAAAATATAGAGCAAGAGTTGGTTACGCTACACATTTTAATAATTAATGGGACTTTTCCTTTTTCTTATCGAGGATTAGCATGATTTGGTGGTAGAGAACGAATGATTTTAGGTCTTACATATAGGAAAGACCTAGTGAAGTCTATGATGAGTGGCGGAACTTCATACAATATGTTAGGGTGCCAAAATTTTATTTAAATTATTTTTTGGTTTATTTTTTTGTCTAAAAATATCATATTGGTCCTCTAGTGTTTCTTAGTTTCAATTTGGTCTGAATTTTATAAAAGTTAATACAATTTTATCTTTTTCGTTAAATTTTTTCAAGTGGAACAAGAATTTTTCATCAAAATTGATACTACGATTATGCCAATTACACCAATAAAGCAAATCATTCACAACTTCAATTTTGATGAAAAATTATTGATTTGATTTAATAAATTTAACGAAAAATGACAAAATTACATAATTTTTTAAAATTCGAACCAAATTGAGATTAAAAAAACTAGATGACCAACTTAATATTTTTGAACGAAAATAGGAATCAAAAAAGTAATCCTAAAATTTTTATATAAACTAGTCAAAACATTGTATTTACTTTTTTTATGATAATAAAAAATAATAAAATTACAATAATTATTATTATAATTATAAAATTAGATATAAATAATTTTTATAATTTTAGTATAATTAATGGTTAAATTTTAAAAAATAAAAAATGATTAAATTAAACAAATAACCATTTAAAAAATAATATTAATAAAATAATTATTTTTATTTAAAAAATGTTTAAAAAATTAAATTAAAAATAAATGTGAAAAAGAAAACTTTTTCTTATGTATAAATATAAATGTGTAAATATTTATTAAAATATTAAATTTGAAAAAAATTATTTAAAATTATATATTAAATTAAATGTAACAAAAAAAAAAAATTGGGGGGGCCATGGTGCCCCTTAGTCTCAACGTAGTTCCGCCCCCCTTAGTCTCAACGTAGTTCCGCCTCTGTGTATGATTAAGTTCAGGATCGAGAATTTTTCTATATATACATATATCTAAGAGTTGTAGTATTGGCTCACGGATATGTTAAAAGCAGAATGAAGGTTGAGGTAAAAGAATGTTTATGAATGGAGGTAGTGGAAGATGTTATTAAAGGACCTAACAGAATAATTTTAAAGTTAGGAGAATTCTATGGTTATTTGCTAAATTAGTTTTGTTTTTTCTCACTCATTCAAATGAGATTCTTTACATGTATATAGATGCATTGAAACAATAATAGTTCAGGAAAATGGTGATAATGACACATAAATCGATGATCAAGATATGTATGATCGCCCCAACAACTCAAACGAGTCGGGCAGGACCGATGATCATGGTGAGCCCAACCGATTCGACGACACATGCAAACCCGATTGGCACGACGACACAGATGAGCTCGACCGACCCGACAATCCATACTAGTCCAATCGACTCGACGATCCAGACGAACCAGATCAGGCCGATGACCTAGACAAGCTAGGTCAACCTGACAACTCAGATGAATTGAGCAAGACTGACGAATACAAATAATCAACAAATGTAAATTCTTTAGGAAACTTTACTTGATATTCTATTTTATTATTTGTACAACTTGATACACTTGTCAAAGAGATAACAATCATCAAACTTAATATTCAGACTTTTAGAAAATTGGCGGCTTTGTCTATAAATTAATTTGTCTAAAATAACCTCAAGAGATAAGTCTCCTCTAACCTATACACCATCCAATTCCAACACATAATAATTAAACATACATGAGACACACATGAAACACCATGTGAAAGTTTATCAAAGTGAAAGTTTATCATTATTATTTTTTTTTAAATTTAGTCTTTGCTTCTTCTCCGTTTTAATAATTTAAAAAGAAAATTTTCTTCATTAATTATTAGTTATTATAGTTACAAAAGAGAATTAGTAAGATAATAACATTCAAGTTAATTTTAAAATTACCAATTAAACTTTGTGGAATTATTTTTTACATTATTTTCCATTACTTATTTAAATACAAATTTATAAATTTTAAATAACTTTTTAACAGTATTTAAAATTTTATAAAATAAAACTTTATAAATCATATTTAATTATTATTCAATACTTATTTTTATTTAAATTAACTAAAAAATATTTTGGTGATTAACAACATTATTCAGTTATCAATTTTTTAACATGTTACATCAATAAAATCTTTCACAAAATTTCCGATTCAATCCAAAGAATCTCACAATCTTAACTTTCACTATGTTTTCCCTTTTGTTTATTTTCCTTTCCATCCTCCAATCCCAAAAATAAAAAATAAAAAATGAATCCAATAATGAGCACAAACACCTTACAAACTTTGTTGAAACGTTTCCTTGATTATACTGTCATTTTTCTCACCCATTCCTCCTTTCATATGTAACCAGAATTCACCAAGATCTCACCATTTTCCTTAGTTCCAAAGCTGATAAAGATTAGTATTTGAGCTAATGGTTACTTAAACATAGTGATATATGTTGAAAGTCTTAAATTTAAGATTTTTCTTTTATAGAAAAAATAATAATACTAAGAGAGATATAAATTGCACATTAACTACTACAAAATTATGGATTACGAGGGAGTAAGCCCCGTTATGTTAGTCAAGAACCATGGACCCTAACAACGGTTATGGAACTGGTCCTCAATTTTAAACTCTGTTAGTTTTAATTGACACCTGATAAACAGATGGTCACATCAGAATCCCGTTTAAAGGTTTATTTTGATGAAACTGTTTTGCACGTTTTAGTTAAATATTATTAATCATCTTAGTGAATGTGGTAATTAACCATGTATAAGCTAACCATTACACAACACAATCTGATGCAGGGTTCTAATAAAAATAGAAAAGGACTATGCTGAGAACCCCAACGACTAAACGTGCATTGGGGAACGAAGAGAGAATTAGTGATTTCAATCTGTAATCGAAAGGTAGGAACTTTAATCACACAACGACGAAGAAGTTGGTGCTCAGTGGTTTGATTTGATCGACGAAATCATCATTTCTGAAGTGAGGTTAGTTGTTTTTTGTTTCTAATTTTCTTTCGTTGAATGTTCACTTTGCTTTGGTTTGGTTGTTTTTAAAGTTGGATTGTGGTTCAATTTGTTTGGTTTGTGTATTGATTTGAAATGTAGGGCTGGAAATGGGGTTCACAGTCACGTTTCATCATATGGGTAGGTTTGAAAGGAATAGGGGATTGAAATACATTGGGGGTGAAATCCATGTTGTTAAAAGGATCAATCCAGATTTTTGGTCATTCTTTGAAGCATTAGGTATCGTGGAGGAGTTTAAAGACGTTGGAGATGTGAAACTTTGGTGGAAGGGTTCAAAACATAAGTTGTTAAACAATCTAAGATTGTTGAGTGTTGATAAGGAAGCATTAGCGTTGTCTAAGTATGTAGAGGATAGGAACAAAGAGGTTTATATATATTCAACATGCTCCTAGTGAGCCCGAAGTAGTGTGTTTCATTCCCCAAATCTCAAACAAACGTCAGGTGTTGGAAATATAAAAACTTCAACTTGAGAGAGAAATCATTAAAATATAAAATTCATAATTAAATTTAGAAAATTGTTTGTTCCGAGCAATAATGTTTCCATTATTTTTTTGTTAAATATGTTTTTTGTCTCTTAACTTTCAGTGAATTTTGGAATTAGTCCATATCGAAACTTTGGATCAATTTAGTCCTTCATATTTTGAAATACGTGGATTTAGTCATTTTAATCAATTTTTTTAAGTTTATTTGACATTTCAAACGTGTTTCATAATAGTATTTGACTTAACATTAAAGCAAAAATGTATCAAATATTATAAACAACTCAAATACAATCTTGAAATATGTACGAAACATCTAATAAACCTAACAAAATTTGATTAAAAGGATTAAATTCACGTATTTTGAAAGATAAATGACTAAATTGGTCCAAAGTTTCAAAATAGATTAATTACAAAATTCACCGAAAGTTAAGAGACAAAAACATATTTAACTTTTTTTTGTCACTACATTAAGATTGATAGAAAAATAAGAGCACCTAACACGTACAAGTTAGATCAATACTTTTAGCAAATATGAAGATACCGATTCTAAGAGTTATTATCAATTTATTACTTACAGAAATGTAAGGCCCATTAAATTCCTTATTCGTTTTTCTGCCCTAAGTTAAAAAAAAAGGTTGCCCCAAACTTTTGGGCCTAAGGGCTGGCCCAAAGGGAAAACAGACCCTAAGTCTGCCCTAACGCTTTCGTCTCCTTGCACTTTGCAGAAACAATTCTCCCTTTCTCTCTAGAGCAGCCGCAAACCTCTACTATGGTTGCACATCCTCTCTTACGTTGAGCCAAAAGGACTTCATTGACTCGAGAAAGTTAACCTTCCAACTGTTTTCCCCTATTCTAGCTCTACTGTCTTGGTTTCAAACTGAAGCTTTTCTTTATTGATCCAGTTCACCTCTGTTCAACGAATCTCCTGTCTCTGTGCTAACTTTGGAGTTGTGGTGCTCGCTAGTTTTGGTTTAGGAGTCGTGTGCTAGCTTATTTCCAAGTAAGGGAAGCTAGAACCCACTCATGTACTTCGTTTTTATTGTTGTTTTTGTTGTTGTGCTGAGAGTCTCTTGTTGATATGGTGTTCTGAATGCTTGGAATGTTTTAGCGTGTTGATTTGGTTTGGTATGAGTGACTGTCGCAGGAAAACAGTGGCGAGATTTGATAATCTCGCCCAAGCGAGCCTGTCTCACCTAGGCGAGATGAGCAGAGGCTCGCCCAGATCTTTTTCCGCGAAGGGTCGCTCAGGTGACTGGCTTAGTTTTGAGCGAGCGAGCGTCTCGCTCAGGCGAGGGGAGTCTCGCCTAAGATAGAATGCGCAAAGGTCACTGTTATGTGTGTTGAGCTCTCGCCTACGCGAAGGGATCTCGCCTGAGTGAGAGTCCTTCTCGCCTGAGCGAGGCCCTTCAGCCTGAGCGAAGAGCTAGGCAAGAATACGTTTTGGTTTGGCGATTTCCTTGTTCTTTAATGTATGGCTTGCATTTGATTTGATTATTATATGATGGTATGAGGGGAAGGAATATGCATGTGTGGGAGGATGTATGAGTTATGAATGATGAACTTGAATGACTCTTGGCATGTGATGAACATGGAATGATTGGTTATGAAAGTGGCATGATAATGAGATGAATTGAAATACTACATACATGAATGGAGTATGAGGAGTTGGAATGGGTTTGACCTGGAACATGAAAGGAATTGGCTATAAAGGTTGATAATATATATATATATATATATATATATATATATATGTGTGTGTGTGTGTGTGTGTGTGTGTGTGTGTGTGTGTGTGTGTGAGAGAGAGAGAGAGAGAGAGAAATGTTACTCAGCTGTTTGAATATGTTTGGTCCATGTCAGTGTGTAATTCCTTGGAGCCTCTAGGTGAGACTTTTAGGGTCGTGCTTCAGTGGTCGGGACGTAATTTCATGGCCCCTGTTAGTGGGTGTCCATGGTGGTGCCCTATCTATATAACTTGGTAAGGATTCAAGGTAAGGATTGCATCCTGACACTCTAAGGAGTCAATTAGTCTCACTTAGAGCGGACTAACTCCTGTGGTGAGAGTAGCAGGAGGCCTGAAACTCATTAAAGGCTAACCTTGTGTGTGAGGGAATTGATTCATTGTAACACTTGTAACACTTAGCTCGGGGGTGAGCAGAGGTATCCATCGCAAGTGCAAGCATCCGCTGAATCCAACCAGGTTATATGTATCCGGATGAGTCGAGTCGAGTCCTAGTGTATTGATTGAAAGGTCATAACATGCTTGAGTAATATATGTATATTGGACTATGAAGGTATATTTGTTTGCATGATAAAAATCTTGTTGGCTCTAGCTTACCCTTTTCTTGTTGGTTGCTTTGTATATTGTTCTTCTACCTTTCCGATGATCATCAATTTATTGATGGGAGCAGATGCGAGAGGTACCTGTGGTCAACAGGGGAGAGATGATTATGCTGCTTAGTCTTCTTGGGCTTTCTTTAGGGCTACGGCCCATATACTTGTTCGTCTTTAAATTTCTTTATGATTTCAATAAACTGTTTAACTTGCTTCTTTTTGGACATCGTGACGTGCCTTGGATAGTAAGAAATTATGATTAAACTACAGAATTGCGCTGTTATATTATAATTGGATGACGCTTCTTTTGGTTATGCTTATTAATTAAATGGGACATTACATTACACATCATCAATCTTTCCTTTATCATGAAAAATCATAAACAGAAGCACATCACTCAAAGTTTCAAGAACACGAATATATTTTTTAATACAACTAACAAAATGGAAAACCTACAAACACTATGAGCATGGGCAAAAAAAAAGCATGGGAAAAAAATGGCAAGAGATTCAAAAGGAAAGAAGAGATACACCCCGTTTCCGTTTCTTATGTGCATCTTAATTTCTTGATTAAACATTTAATCAGTTTAACTAAGTTAATTTTATTATTTTATGAATTACTTGTTGATTGAAATTAAAGTTTGTGTTCTTCCTTTCATCCTTGACACATTTTTGTACAAACTATCACAACCGTTTATGTAAAAAAGTGATTTAAAGAATGAAAAAAGTATTTAAACCCTTAATTTATGTAAAAAAAAGTGACTAAAAAAATAATGAATAAAAAAATTTAATTACACTTGATCATTTCGACTCTTATATGATTACTAGACATACTATTAAGTATTAAAACAAACCACCATCCAGTTGAGGATAAAGAAAATTAGGATCAATTAGTGCGTTCTCGATATGATTATCCATTTTCTCTTTAAAAAAAATAACCATTTGACTTTTTTTATTCGAAGAGAAAATTAAGTCCAATTTTGTCATGACGAAAAACTCCATTTACTTGGAGCAATTTATTATGCATAATGCGCAATGCCAAACTTGTAAGGCAATAAATTCTAAGCAAATATATGCATGTGTGATTTAGAATTTTGAGAATTTGTACTAATAAATAGTAATTACTAATATATATATATATATATATATATATATATATATATATATATATATATATATATATCAGCAAGAATTATTAATATATTTTAGTTTATCAATTTCTTTATCACTATGATTACAGAGGATCTTAATGAGAGCAGTGGACGAATGCAAGAAAAATTACTGAGTTTGAATTCTCTATTAATTTTTCATTGTTGTTCTTCTATTGTATTTTCAAAATACATTATTGATCATTATTAATTTTAAAATTTTTAAATATATTAAAATTATCTTTAAAATTTCAAAAAGTGTGTTTTTAATGTTCGATAGAAAACAACACAAAAAACTCAACAGAAAAATCGAATTCGAAAATATTACCGTAAGTTCTAAGGTATAGAGATATTTATTGTCCAAGACTCTGCCAATTCATGCTTCCCATCTTCCATTTCCATTGGAGACAACAAAATCACATCGTTTCAGACTAATTTTGAACTTATTCAACATAATTTAAATATCGAATGCTTTGCTTTAAACAGACTCAAATTAATAATGAGGATTGGTCCTCCATCTCTTAATCTAAATGGTAGCATAGCACTTTAAAATGGTAGCAGATTCAAAATGGTCAAAGTGTGTTCGACCAATTACCATTTAACAATTAAGGCTCAAATCTCTCTCTCGGTGTTGAATGTGTCAAAACTGGTGCACAAAGTGTTTAAGCATGTTAACGACCTAATCATCAATGAAAGAAATGCACAAACCAGCTAGAAATCTTTATACTCAAACCAGAATTATCACATACATACACATCACAAAATAGACCATAATAAGTGACTGAAAATGTAAAATCGGTAAAAGATACCTAAAACTATCTACACAACTAAGAAAAACTCACTACAAAAAACTACCTAAAACTCAATATGAAACCTAAAATAGAAACTAGAATAGACTAAAAGTGCTAAGAATGAAAACTGTATTAAACTACTAATTTAAACTGTAAAATGACTATTTAGACAACTTTTAAATAATAAAGGAAAGGTAAAAGTAAAGTCACAATTTGAAAATAACAAGAAAAGCAAAATTTGACTACTGAACACCTAAAATTGCACTAGAATAGGCCAAAAGTGGAAAATCTTAAAACTGTGCTAATCTAATTATTAGGACTTCTAAACCACTGTGTAGACAACTTTTGAATGTTAAAAGAAAGATAAAAAATCGAAGTCAAATTTGGAAATTAACAAGAAAACTAAAATCTGACTAGATAGAAGCTAAAACAGTATACTAGAGTTAACTAAAAATTTAAATCTGCAGTAGACCAGATCATTATGTAAAAAGACTATCCAAACAAGTGTGTAATGAATAAAAGAAATTAAAAACAAGGTGATTTAGTTAGAATAGCAAGACTTTCAAAATTTGATTATAAAGACCTCGAATCAGCACTCAAAATCCTCACATCAGTAACTACGAATCAAACCTGCAACTAATATCTACTTCTATATCTGATAAAATGCAGAGTATCTACCTGAGCACATCAAAAACAGTAAAAGAAAGATAATGGAAGAGTTGAATTCTACCAAAATTATCAAAAACAAAAGATATCCTAATTCACACTACTCATACAAGTTTAAAGCAGCAAAAGAGAATTAAAATCAGAGATACAGACTAAAAACAACAAAGAAAAGTAAAAATGCATATGAAAATCAGTAACAGGACAAATAACAGCAGTTGTTAAAACTACTTCTACATTTAACTCTACTCTATGATCTATAAAATGCAATATTTATATCTAAGCGAGTGCTAAGGAAATGGTCAAATTCACAAAACAACACCTAACTAAAATAGAAATTCTAATAGGTACCTGCAAAATAGAAATTCAAGACTAAGAACTAAAAATAAAAATGAAAAACTAGAACTAGTTAACAAATTGTTAGTTCAAGACTAAGAACTAAAAATAAAAATGAAAAACTGGAACTAGTTAACAAATTGTTAGTGTAGACTGGTCAGCAAAAGGGAATCTGGTTAATAAGGTTAGTTAAAGTCAGGTTAGTAAAAACAGGACCAAGGTAAAGAGAAAAACTGTGTTACTGAAACTACTCAATAAACGTCCTATGCTATCAGATACTGAAACAGAACATCATCAAAACTAGCTGAATTCCCTCCACACTTGAGATATAACAGTTTTCATGCATGTAAAATTATTGTTCCACATTTTCGTGAATGATTGATTTACTGATAAGCAATTTAGTAACCTCCTTGTCAGCTGGTTGTGATTCTTGAAAAACGTTCTTATGATGGCCATTAACCTTAAAAGTTCTTTCCTAGAGTTATATAGAAGCTTCATATCACGAAATACTTTTTCTTTATAGTTTTTCGAATTTTCATCAGCTCTATAATACTGATAAAAAACCATCTATAATCGCCACATTCGAGAGAGTCACATACAAAATTTTCAAATAAAAGAAGGAATGCACTTCAATGTTTATTTACTGTAGATGAATAGGAGAGTACTGTGATGTGATTCATTTGAGATAAGTCAATGGTTCTTCTAGACACAGACATTGATTTGCGGCTCAGAATCAATTCATAATTCATTCAACTTGGCGATGATGATAGTTATGCTAGAATTATCAATTCCCTCAATTCAACAGTGACAAAAAGCAAGAGTGGTAATCCATACCAGAAAATATACTCTGCTGGATATGGTAAATAAGAAACCACCTTTATTTCGATAAACTTTTACTGGAAAATACTCTACTACATCTTTGGACAGGAACAAAACAAAACACAAAAACAGAAAACACCATAAAGAGTCTTATTCAGTGGTTTATTCTTCAGGTTCCCTTCAGAAGGCAGCAACAGCAAATGTAACTACTTGATATATTGATTTCTTGGCCTGAGTTTCACCAGAAGGGGATGGAGTCTGTGAGTGGTAAGGCCCAATGTATCCACATTCTCCTCCTCCCCTTGTCCCAGCTCCCACTCAAATTGCTGAACAAATCTCCCAATTGCTGTGCTAGCTATCAACGATGCCTGAAGAGACCCTGCACACACCCTCTTCCCAGCTCCAAAGGCCATGGTCTTGTACAAATCCAAAGGGTCATATTTCTCATCAACAAATCTCTCAGGCATCCACTCATGAGGATTTTCCCACTTCTCGCTGTCCATGTTGCATCCATATATATTTATTGCAATCTGTTAACACATGACCCTGTCAATAATGGCTGGCAATCATAGAAGAACAACAAGGATGGTGAATTCAGAAAATTTTTAAATAGACCTGGCTTCCAGCAGGAATATGATATCCTCCCAATTCTGTATCTTCATGAGCATATCTTATTGGCACGATCGGTGCTGGACTATACTTCCTTAATGTTTCATGGAACACAGCTCCCAAGTAAGGTAGCTTAGATAATTGCTCTTCTGCAACTTTTTCTTCTCCACATACATTTTGCAGCTCTGCATATAAACGTGCCTGCCATAACATAAACACACGCTACCATTACAGTTGTACCAATCAATACATGGTTAGCCGGCCAGAGACAGAAAAACAAATTACCTGACGAGTTTTGTTTTTAGCAAGTTCATACATAGCCCATTCTGTTGTCACCAATGTAGTATCAGATGTCTCAACAATTGTCTCCCAGAGTAGCATGGAGATTTCAAGTTCACTCAGTTCTTTAGCTTCGGTTACTAGGTAGTCAAAAAAACAATTCAGTACCTGTCACATCCCAAACAATCAAATTATTAGGATAACTCTATCATAAGCTTTCAAACACATTTCATCTTGTCCTCAAGATAAACCTACCTTTCCTGAATCCACTCTCTTCTTCTGCTCATTCATCAAGGCCCTCATGACAACTTCTCTCCGGAAATACAGATTCTGAATTTTCTTCTCCACGCTTTTATTAGGAATCCACCTCAAGTATGGAAAGAAATCTCGCCAATCCACCTCAATGGCTCCCTCCATCATATCAAGCACTAGAATCCTATATATGTCATCTCTTGATAATGTAGCCCCGAGCTCCTCCACATAAATGGACTCTATATTACTTCCCAGAGCCTGCAAATTTTGCATGCACAGTTTTAATGTTCAACTCTCAGAAAAAAAAAATGTCTGTTTAATCTTTATTTAGAAGGATATACTTACTTGCTTCAGTGCTAATATAAAAAGTTCAGATGCGAATATATTTCTGAAATCAACTGCCAAATCAGAGAAGGTCTTCACATGTTCACTAAACTGCCTCAAAATATTTTCCACCAAGTTTTCTCTGTGGAGACGGTGCCGCTTCTGAACATTGAAAAATAGACACTCAGCAACCAAACCACGCACAAAAAAAGAAGTTCTATTTACTGAAATACTGATGTAAAACCATGAATTTGTGGTAAGCAACCAACCTGTGCAGCAGCTCCCAAAACGTTTGCAAGAATATGTTTTTTGACCGTTTTGTGAAATTCATTGTAGTCGCTTGTGGCAACCATACGTTTATCAGAAGTCAGAATGGTGAGTGCATTCGATAGCTTCCTTGTTGAAATCGACGAAAACCTGGTCACCATGGCCTGAAACAACCATAACATTTTACAATCCAATTAGCCGTAAACAAGAATAAATACATGGAGTGTAGTAGTAACAAACGGTTCAAGACATGCCAACCAAAGTTACTTCAGTGGATCGACCATAAAACCAGTCATCGCATTCTCGGATCCCATTTTACAACTGTTTGTGATCGTATTCTTCCAACCATCGATAAATGGATCAGTATAAATTCATCTAAAATAGCAATATGGAAAAAAAAAATCATTTTGAAAGACACGGTAAGTTTGTGAACTTGTGAGATCATCCATTGCACAGGGCGGTGAATAAGAGAATCAATCAGGTGACAAGGGTGTTGTAATTTGCAGGTAAAAGGGTCCAAGAGAAGATGAATTAAAAGGGTATAGATTGAATTGAAGAAGGATGCATGCGTGAAGTGAAAAGAGGTTAAACGTAAAAGGGTGGCGATGAGACGAACCTCCTTGGCAAGATTGGTTGAGTTGAGAACAATGATAGTGGAAGAACCGGCTCTGATGGAGTAGATGGGTCCATATTTTTGAGCCATCAGTGCGAAGGTCTTGTAAGGTTTCTTCTCCTTCAACTGCAGTAGATTCCCGACGAGGGGTAGTCCAGGAACAGCTGCAACATTCACCAAGTTCTTATGCCATTCTTATGAAATACAGAATAAAATAAAGATGATACCTGGTACTCGGGGAAGTCCTGCATGTCTGCGAGTGAATAGGCGGAGCAAAAGGAAGAGAAATAGAAGAGATGAAGCAGCTACAGCAAGTGAAGCTGCAGAGGAGTGTGTCTGAAGAAGGTTCAAAAGGGGGAGGGAGGCCATGGTAGAAGAACACTGTTCTCTGTTTTCTTTGTTGAAATGGAGTCCTGTGGATGAATCCTTTTATTGAGAAGGAGATGCTTGAAAATCTTGGAATTTGGAAGCCCCTCAGATTCTTGCCCTGTAATCACCTTTAGCATTAATTACAGGACAAAAGAAAATGCAGTGCTGTATGCTTGTTTTGTTGGTGCAGTGGGTCAGGGGATTGGATTGGATGGGATTGAAGGTGCCATCACGGATGTTAAAAAAATGTATTTTTTATATATGCTGCACACTCGAGAATCGATAAGCTCGTAAAGTAATGAAGGATATTTTGTAAGTAGGGGATAAAGTTATTACGCTTTGAAGAAAAAGATTATAAAAACAGTTCCACATAATGTTTTTATTAGTGCCTAGGAAAATAAAAATGGGGAAAGAGTAGTGCTTTTCCCAAAGCTTGATTTTTCCATTGAAACATGGTGAAAGGGAACAAAAATCTAGTATTTACCCAATTTATGGTCATGCCCTGTTTCCTAATCTAATCTGTGGATCAACAACTGTGGAAGAAGACGAATGCGTTGTCGGTCTGAACCACCCCACTCACTGTCGAAGCTCCAGCACCGACTATGTCCCGACATGGAAAACCATGATGTCTCTCTATCATCTTTTCTTCTTCATTTTCCACTCTCATCTTCACCTTACTTAACTACTTTCAACAATGTCTCTAGACCCTTGCCCTTAGATGTTGGGTAATGAATTAGTATATTGTTATGTATGGTCATTGCATTTTTGAGCCTTTCTTTTTTTTTTAATTTACCCCTCTATTTTCTAAGCTGTTTGGTTGCAGGTACCCCTTGCATGTGTTTAGCTTCCATGGATGCAATGCAAAGCTCTGTCGCACAGTGTAACCTGTAACGAGGAATTTCTGTTACCAAACTGGGTTCAATCTCTCAACAGCTAGGCAAACAGAACACAAGTAGATGTTGTATCTCAGAAGGATTTGTTGTTGCATCGTGTCGTTTTCCAAGGATTTGTTGTATCTGCTGTCTCCCAACAAAAGATTCCAATTTATAAATCCTTGTTCTGAAACATGCCTCAAACCTTATTTCTGAAGCATTTGTGATTCATCTAATCTAATGCTGAAAATCCTAGTTTTGTGCTTTCAAGTGTCTAAACTTTGTTTCCGAAGCATGGATAATCCAAACCAAACAGTTTCATGAACTAATTTCATATGGATCTATTAACATGCTTATTTAATAACATAAGTTTTTCAATAGTACTAAATATTACATGTTTTCTGACCAAAAAGAAGTATTGCAATGGAGTCCTTATCACAAGTATAGGATTGATGAATCCTTTTAACTGAGAAAATTTTGGAATTTGGAAGCTATGTCAGAAGCATCTTTCCCTCTCAGATTCCTGCTCTATCACCATCACCTTTAGCATCAATTACAACACCACAAAACAAATTCATGTAACTCTTCTCATCTCATGTATAGATAAAAATAGCTAATTTGTATTCATTCATAAAAATTTAAAATTGAATTCATTTAATTTCAGTTCAGAATAGTACATTTTTAAATTCCTTTTATTAAAATTGATATTATAAAATAAATAATTGAAAGTATTATTCATCAATACATATTTTAAAAGCGGAGTTGTTAATAAAATAAAATTAATTAAATTAGCATACACATCTTCATCTAAAAAGTCACATAATACTGTTGCAAGAAATATTTATTAACATTAATTATTTCCATTTGAAATTGTTCTTTTTTTATGGATCGAAACAAATATTCATAAATTATTTGATTTTAATTTAAACACAAACATAAAATTACTTCACTTCTTATACATTATAATAAAATTTACTAAATAACAATTTAATATTACACATTAATATTATTTTTGTCAATATGTTAATTATTGTACACTATTCTAAAAGTCCAAAAGTCTAATTATTAATTAAAAATATACTTTTAAAAGTTGTGGCTTGACTTTTTATTAGTATAAGTAGTCATGGTTTAAGCAAATTATTAACTTTGTGATAGTTTATCATCATCCTAATTTAATATAATACGTCAACGTACAGAACGTTTTTTAATAAGATCAGGTAGATCAATAATAATAATAAATTATATAGATTCAATCATAAGTTATAAAAAAATATTTAAGAAAGAACATTTCTTCTTCAAATCATAATCTATGTATAATTAATTAGTTGATTCGTTAATTAAGATAACGTATCCGTTACCTTATTATTTAAGATTGTCTTCTTTGTTTTATTTGTCATGCATTTGTAAGAAAACACACACTATTGTTAAAATTAAAAAAAAAAAAGAGTATATTTAGTAACAAATCAAATGTCATCTGAAAGAAGTGCTTCCATTTATTTAAAAGTAAATAAAATAAATTATAAATAATGATACTTTGACTTTGATAATTATTTCTTATAATATAAAATTATATCTTTTAAATGATTTTAAAATTTTAAAAAAATAATAAAAAATAGAAAATCATTTAAAAAATAATATTTAAAATTGTAAAAGAAAATCACAAAAATTTAGTAGTGAAACAATATTTTTCTAAAATCATTATAAATGATCGATGTTAAATTATAGATGTGATATATTTTATAAAAGAGGGAACATGAAGATAGGTTTTGATGAGATACATATAATATGAGGGGATTGGGAGGAAAAGTTAAAAGAGTGAGAATCAAATAATTAATAATGAAGGATAAGATTGAGATTATGGGTATACAAGAGACAAAGTAAAGTTGGTTGGATCATATTGATTTAACAACATAACATGAAATGAAAGAAAATGACTACATTGAAAAGTTCAAGGAAGTAATGAAATAAGTTTTTCAAAAAACAGATATTGGGATAATAAATGACATTCTTTTCCAGTACACAGGTATATGAAAATCACAATAAAATATTTTTTTATTAAAAAAATCTGCAAATAAAGTTTTCAATAAATTTAACCTAGAAGAGAGCAAGCTAGCTGCAACTCCAATAAATCAAAAAGAGAACTTCAACAAATAGAAAGGAGAACTTCTAGAAAGAACATGGAACCAAAAAAAGTAAATTAAAAGTTATACAGAAGTCTGACCAATGCATTTAAGTATATATATATATATATATATATATATATATATATATATATATATATATATATATATATATATATATATATATATATATATATATATATATAAATTAATATATATATATAAC
>Ga0214542_1009059_pt1 | contig 15837 bp, 14 predicted proteins | sample CNSS1metaG_FD_160096 | JGI IMG/M metagenome (GOLD analysis project Ga0214542, IMG submission 160096) | Root nodule microbial communities from cowpea collected in UCLA plant growth center, Los Angeles, California, USA - CNSS1 | ecosystem: Host-associated > Plants > Roots > Nodule | place: USA... | reverse complement strand
AGGCATAAAGCATAAAGTAAAAGGCATAAAACAAGTGTACCTATGTACCTTTGGTCTCCTTTGTTTTTAGCACACTTTGGCCACTTTTTGGAGACATATGAGACACATTCTTTGTCTCCTTTTGTGTAGAACGAAATTAGCCTTGCACACACCATAGTTGGCTCTTTTGTCTCTCATTTTTGTAACCTTATTTGACCTGGTTTCTAGAAGCTAGGGTTAGGTTTTTGTAGAGACATCCTTAGGTATCTTTTATTTGCATAGAGGACCCTAAACTCTTCTATATAAGGGGTGCTCCTAGACATGTAAAAGGGTTGAACATTTTGAAGTAAAAACACTCTCGTGTCTCAACCATTTGTGAGAGTTTCCTCCCTTGGGAGGGAATACTTTTAAGCCTTATCTTGCATAGCAAGTGGCGACACACATCCACTTATTTTCAAGGTTACCATGGCTTCTAGCCTATCCTTGTAGTGGTGTGCTTCTCACATTTCTTACCATTTCTTTCCTTTCCATTTTATGTTTTCTTCTTCCTTTAATTATTCTTGGTTTTCTATGGTTTATGTGCTTTCCATTTCCTTTTCATTTTGAATCAATCCATCATCTTTTTCTCTTGAGCTTTGTGAAAGGAACCTTTACATCTAGATAGCATGTTATCTTAATGTCCAGTGGGAATTTCACTTAGCTTTCTTAATCAACTCACACCATATTCAATAATCTTAGAAAGGAACAAGATAATCCTTCATCATCTTGGCCAAGAAAGCTTCTAGAATGTGTCCATGTGCTTCTTTGTTGACCTACTTTCTAGACTCTAGGTTTTGTTATTTGCATTGTAATCCTTTTTAGCTTATTTGTTTTTACTAAGAGGCCCTTAGACACTTCTATTTAAGGGGACCTCTAACACTTATACAAGGGTTGAACATTTTGAAGAAATTAAACACCTTTGTGTATCAACCATTGTGCGATTTTTCCTCCCTAGGGAATGAATGCTTTTAGCCTTATCTTGAATCCTGATTCAAGTGGCGGCACCATCTCTTATCTTTAGAAGGAGTCCATGGCTTTGCCTCTCCTCTAAAGTGGCGTGCTTCTCACACCTTTCCATTTCTCTTCTTACTGTTTTATTGCTTTCTTCTTCCTTTATTTTGTTTCAATTTTCAAACTATTGTTGGTCTTGAATTTTTAGTTCTTATGCACATCCCATTTTATTTTATGTTGAATCAATCCATCATCTTATTCTCTTGAGCTTTGGGAAAGGAACCTTCACATCTAGATAACATGTTATCTTAATGTCTAGTGGGGATTTCACTTAGCTTTCTTAATCCACTCACACCATATTCAATAATCTTAAAAAGGATAAAGATAATCCTACATCACTTTTCAAATATTATGAATGAATAAAAGATATATCATCGGCATGTGCGGGACATGAAGATAGATAGTTCTGCAGGAACCACTACAACAACAAAGATTCAATGCTGGAAATATGTTGTTGGAGGGAAAAGTAGATTTAGTTTTTCATTTTTCAGGTTCCATTACTAGGTTCTATAGGCTAGTATAGGCTAAGTAGTAAAATTTAGAATGTAATGCCAATGTGATTGTAATGAGAATGTCACTGGACTTGTCTTATTTTGATCTTAGACTTATGAATTTTGTGTGACTTTTGTAATTTGATCTAATTAAAGTCACATTGTACTTAATTTTATGTTTGCAATTTTAGTTCTAGATGAGTGAAATGATATCTCGGATTACTAGATGGCTTGAAATGTGTCTGGGTGCAGGTTTTGGGATGTGTCTGGACCTATGATGCCCAGACACGGATACAGACACGACACGGACACAAATACGGAGATAAGACAAAATAGAAAAAGTATAAGACACAGACACGATAATATATATATATATATATATATATATATAAATCTAATAATTATATTTCATAATAAAAAAACATTTAAAATATCATAATGTTTGAGTCTTATATATGTTAATCTTCATAAAAAAAATACAACTTCTAATTCTAGTTCATCGAGAGATAGGCTAGCAATATCAATAATTCCATTGTCATCCAATGAAAAATCATCCCCAACAATATCCCATAGGCTAGTTTCCTTTTCCTTGTATTTTGAGGAGTTTCTTGAAAGAAGATGAAGATTATTGTGGACAAATACTAAATCTTCTGCCCTTTTGGGTGTCATCTTATTTCTTTTTAAATAATTTATAAAAGAGTAGGTGCTCCAATTTCTTTCACAGCAAGAAGAAGAACATGGTTGTCCAAGTAGCTTAAGAGCTATATTTTGAAGTATTGGTGCATGAGATCCATGAATAATCCACCATGACTTTGCATCCATTTCTTCCTCTATCCCTTAAAGAGTCCTCATCTGCAAAATCTCCCAAATTTTACCTGAAAAGTTTGCAAACTCTAGATTCACTTCTCTCCTCACATCAACGTCATCAAAGTACCTCTTAAAACATTTTTTTCTTTCTTGAGTAAGTTCCAAAACTTTATGTGGGGCACTTTTTTGTGAGTCTTCACTTAACCATTCAGGACTATAATAATTCACTTAACATAATATTATAAATTCTAATAAAATATAGGCATAAAGTAATTTAACTACATAATTAACTTGGATTTAAAGAATAAGCAAAACAATGAAGAGATGTGCTACTTTTAGTCCAACGATCAATCAATATAGAATTTACTACCTCAAAAAAGTATGAATGTTCAACTTTTGTCTTCCTTTCATGTTGGTATATGATCTTTCTAGCATTTTCAATCATTGAGTCCCACATTTCATATTCTAAGTGAAGAGTAGCCATATCTGTATCTGTTTTTTTGAGAACATCATAAATAGGAGCAGTAAAAATAAGTATGTAGTCAACCTTCATCCACCAATTATCATTCAATAAAGTTTCTTTCACAAATTGTGCACTGTTCACATTGTCCTCTTTATAAGAAGACCAGTCATCACTAATAACCATCTCTTGGAGTCCTTTCTTCAAATGTTGAAACCTTTTGAGCATGATAATGGTTGAAGCAAATCTCGTTGAAGCAACAAACAACAACTTCAATGAGTTGAAGGTATTGAACATTGACAATCTCATAGAGTGCCCCACAATAAAGTTTTTAATAAATGTAGCATCATCAGCAATTTGTGTGATCCAAGAACATTCTTTATAAGTATCAATATTTTTTTCACAATTTTTTGCTGCACAAATATTTTTCAATGCAAGATTCAATGTATGCACTACACAAGGAGTCCAGTAGATTGAAGGAAATTCTGTTTCTATAAGCATACCTACTGCCTTACATACAACTGCATTATCAGTTATAATTTGTACCACATTTTTTTATCCAACCACCATAATTATATCTCTCATGTGTTTACCAATAAAATCTTTTTCCTTTATCTCACCAGATCCATCTATTGACCTCAAAAACATTGGACCACTCTCATTGACAACCATAAAATTTATAAGTAGTCTTCTTTGAGGATCATTCCACCTATCACTAACAATTGTCACACCTTTATCATTCCATGAATCTCTTATGGGTTGCAGAAGATTTTCTACATGACTTCTTTCTTTTGAACGTAAAGGACCTCTTAATTTATTATATGTTGGTGGTATATATCCACAGAGATTAGAAGTATTGGCAGCATAAGAAAATGCACTCCTGTAGTGGGGATTTTTTGCTAGATGAAATGGTAGTCTTGAAGAATAAAACATCCTTGCAATTTCATAATCAAGAGTATCTCTAGCTTTGATATTGAAAGAAGCTTCTAAAGGATCTTTGTGTTTTGGATTAACACTGCTATTTGTCTGCTTTCCTTCATTAGATACAGATGGTAGAGAGGCCTTTTTCTTCTTTGAATTTTCTATTTTCAATGCTGCTTCATTGTCTAATCCTCTAAACTCAATAAGTATTGATGTAGTCACGTTTGGACAAATTCTAACTCCTGCTCCCATCATTTTTAGCAAATGAGATCTTACTCAAGTGTAAGATCCATTCAATGATAAATTACACAAACTGCATTTAATCATATTCTTTCCACCACCGGGAGTTTTTCTTAACTTTGTAACATATCTTCATAAAGGTTTTGTTTCATCTTCATTTTTGATGGCTTAACTAGGTATACTCTCATCTTAATTTTCTATAATAAAATAAATTTTCTATTAAATTAATTTATTTAGATATAAAAAATAATAATATCACAAATTAAAAAGAAATTATATAATTCAAATGCGACAAATATTAATTATAACAATAAAAAACTAATATTTTAATTTAAATGGGACAAATATTAAAAAAATATAATTCAAATAAAACATTTAAATTTAAATATAAAAAAAAATTATTCACTCTATGTAGTTTTATTTTGGTTTTGCTTTAAACTTTTTTTTTCATTTGAATTTATATCTTAACATTATATAAAGGTATTTTAAATAAAAAAACATAGCAATAAAAAACTTGAAAACATAAACAATGTTATTTTTCTTCTAGTTAATTTATTTTGATAAAATTTCAAAAATAAATATATTGTTCCATTGTACGATTATACAATTAAATTACATAATTTTAAATTCAATATAATAAATAAATTATAAAACAATAAAACATTATTTATTAAATACTAACAACGTTAACAAAAAAAATTATTCACATATGCAAATATACTTTGTATGAGAAAAACTACAATAAATTATTTTTACACAAAAAAAAATTATGAAGGATATTTATTTAAATTATAAAAAAGAAAGTTTATAAAGTTATCTTTTCATAATTTTTTCTCCACTTTTCTAGACCTTCTTTCTCCTTCCCTTGGTTATGCAACTACAAAGTAACAACTTTCCTTCGTTCTACAACTACAAAGCAACAACTTTTCTTTGTTCTGCAATTGCTAACATGTTTCCCAATTGTATTTCCTCTCAACTCAAGAGCTCCCAATCTCGATTCTTTATTCTATTTTTGTTACTTGTGATTGTAGCATCTTATATTACTCTAATTTATAGAACAATTTGTTCTTATTGATTTTATTTTTGTTCATCATCTTGATTTTATTTTATTTTAATAGAAGGTATGGAAGATTATTTTTTATCCTTTTATTTCATTTTCTATTTTAAATCTTTTGGGTTTATTTTAATAGAATGTATGGAAGATTATTTTTTATCTTTTTATTTCCTTTTTTATTTAAATTTTTTTGAGTTTATTTTAATAGAATGTATGGAAGATTATTTTTTATCCTTTTATTTCCTTTTTATTTTAAATTTTTTAGGTTTTCCTTTATTCTCTGAAAAATACCAATCGAAAACTTCAATCATGAGAATCTAATGCGTATCTGAGAAAGAGAAATACCAAAACGTGAACAGACGCCAAAATTTTTGCTCTAAAATCCTGGATATGCGATAAATTCTCCAAATTACGTATCAGTTTCACGCGTCCAAGTAGATGGAGGTGTCCTCCCGCACGTGTCGCAGAGCTGGGCCACGTCTGATCCATGGGAAAGCTCTCGACACCGCGTCGTGCAAGTGTCCATCGTGCCTCCGTGTCCGTGTCCATTTTGGGAGTAAGAAGCGTGCTCCAAAAACCGTGTCAGAGTATCACAGGTCTGGACACAAATATTTCATGTCCAAATTTTTAAACATTTACGTCGACCAAGCCGACGCCAATGATTAACTTTGAATAATTTGTGTCGGCTAAGCCCATGTTACACCCACTCAAATGCGTTAAATTCTCCCTGTATGCATTGTTTAGACCAACGAAAGTTGTTTTAAATATTTTATTTATTTCAATCGTGATTGGGCTTAGCCCACACATAAAAAATGATTATTATATTTTGGGAGAATTATGTTTTTTGTCCCTCAACTACTGATAATTTTTGGTTTTAGTCCCCCACCTAACGTTTGCACTATTTTAGTCCCTCACATTTTGTATTGCATGGAATTAGTCCTCAATTTTAAACTTTGTTAGTTGCAATTGACACCTGTCAAACGGGAGGCCACGTTAGGATCCCGTTTTCAGTGGTTTAAATATTGCACGTGGTTATTTTATTGGGTAACATTTTAAAATAGGGATTTGGGTAATTTGTGAAACCTTAAATTGGAGTGGTGCGACGGAGACATTGGTGAGGATCTTTGGTAGAGCGCGGAGACGTTGTGGAGTGATGAAGAGAGGGAGCAAAGGATTTTAGTGTTCGCAAAGGAATAATGGTTCGAGAATGTCTCAAAGCTGTGCATCGTCCTCAGATATGTCCTCAAAAGTGTGTGGGTGTGGGAAAAAATTGTTGCTCATAAAGGCAACGACTGTGAAAAACAATGGGAGATTATTTTGGAGATGTAGAAATTGGGCTATAAGTAACAAATTTTCACTATTGATTGGTCGAGCTTGATTTCGTTTCAGCTGATAATGGTTTTGTAATTTTTGTAGTCGAATTCTCATAGTAATTTCTTTGAATGGGTGTCACAACCGGAATCGTGACGGAAAGACAAACCAAAAAAGAAAATGAGTTTAAAAAGAGATTGGAGTCGCCACCATAGTTATTTTTGGAAAACTATGGAAAACCATAAAAATAAAGCAAGTCTGCAAAAAAAAAACCAGATTTTTGGATCCAGGAGTCGGTTACGCGTAGGGAAGGTGTTAGCACCCTACAGTGTCCGCCCGAAAGCGGTACCTTTAATTAAAAATGCCAAGTTGATGTGGTTTTCAAAATATTAATTTTTCCCAAAAATAATGACACAAATAATACTAAAAAGAAGCAAAAATATTTTTTTTAATTTTTGGGCCCGACAAGGATTGACCTTGGTCCTACGTATTCTCATTAAAAATGAGAAATTAGGGTTACGTAGTTCTTTAAAAGATATTTGAAAAAACAATTGAGAAAAAGATTTGATTTTTTAAAGGTGAACCTGACAAGGACTGGCCATGCTCCTACGTATCTCACGGTGGAGAATCAAGGATCACGTAGTTCTTAAAAAAAATATTAGTTGGAAAATGTTGATATTTTGTATTTTTAAAATTTTATATTTTTTTTTGTATTTTTGAATTACCTGAAAATGTGTCACACGACGTGAACGGTCGGACAAACACTAAAAAAGAAAGAAAATATTTTTGATATTTTGAAAATGAGTGTCACGCGGTGCGAGCAACCGGACAGACACAATAAAGTTAAAGAGAATTTTTAGATTTTCCTATTTTTGCAATTTTGATAATTTTCAAATATATTTGTATTTTAAAATAAATAAATAAAAAAGAATAATAAAAAAGATAAATAAATAAAAGGATGAAATTATTTAAGAAGGATAAAAGTGAAATACAAAAATATGGTGGTGCATGAATAACATGGGAGGTGCATGAAGTTAATCAGGTGTGTACAGTAAAAATGGGAGTGCGACAAATAAAATATAAAACAAGCCCAAAAGTGCCAATAAAACATGAAGATGGAGTGGGATCAGTAAACATGTAGGTGTAGGAAGTAGCCAGGAAAGAGCAATGGTGTTTGCAAATAATAAAGCCCAAAACAAAAATACAAAACAAAGGGAATGAAAATAGCATGCAGGGGTGCACAAACGAAATGGCATAAAAAAAACAGAGGGGGTGCAAAGATTAAAAGTGGGGGTGCGCGGAGCAAAAGTATGAAACAAGTGTGGCAGGGGTGCAAGGTTAGTAAATATCAAAGGGTACTCGTAGATAAAATTAAAACAGGGGTACGAGATAAAGGAAAAAAGGGGTGCACAGAGTAAATAACATGGCCATAACCAATTTCTACTTAAACTAAACCTAAATAAAATTAAAGCTCTTCTTTACCAATGGCAGCCGTCTCTTCTCGTTTCCCAGCAACCACCATGACTCCAGCGGCTAAGACATGCGCTCCCCTTTGGCCACCACCAACGACACTAGCATCCACCGGAGGCCTGACCAGTGACGCTGTCGCCAATCGTTCTTCCTCACGCGAAACACCCTTACATCGTCAACAACGTTACCCCATTTCTCCGACATGTTCGAGACAGCGCGACTTGCCACTACCATGAACGCCGTTGCTGCCGCAACCAAAGTGCGTCGACGCGGCACCTGCCAGCACCATCGTTAATGCCGCCGCTACCGCGACCAGTACGCGTCACTGGTAGTGCCAACTTCCCCTTCCCTACGTGAGGGTTTCTTCCCGATCTAGGCTTCACGCTGCTAGCACGTTGCGGTTGTTTCCGCGTTGTACCACCTCGTCGTCGCCATTTGTGTCCAGACGTGCCAGTGGCAATGCCGCCGTGATTATCTCTTCTCCCTTTCTCTGTTTCAGATTCACATTTGGGTGGATATGATTGGGGAAGATGAAACGTGAATGTTTGGGGGTTGTTTGGGTATCTATTCTTTGATTTTATGCAAGTGAGAGATGAAGGTGATAACTTGAAGATGAAATTCACTCTATCAATCACGGCTTCGCTTCCCTCTAGTTGTAAAATCTCTCTCACTGTGTTCTTTTTGAATGCCTAATTCTCTGATTCTGTGGGTGGAGAACTAAGGAAGTTTCTTTTTTTTTTGTTGGTGTCCCCCCTGAATCTTAGTTTTTTTTCTTTTATTATGTCAATCCCTCTTTTTGTTACGTTCTCTTTGTCTCTACACCTTCCAATCTCGAAATTTGGGATAAGGTTGAGAGCAGATGTTGCTTCCTGCTCCTTCAGCCATCATGACCATGTTACAGGTCATTCCCAATACAAAACCATGATAGCATAACAGGCATGAGTCTGATAACAGAGAGACCTTACGTTACCTCTACCTTTCTTTCCCTTTTTCCTTTTCTTTTTTTTTTCTTTTTGTTGTTGTTTTTTGTTTTGTTGTTTTTTTTCCTTTTTTTTATTAAACTAGAATGAGAGACATAAAACAAAAAAAGGAGCTACAATAATAGAAAGGAAAATAATGTAATAATAAGCCCAAATAAATAAATAAATAAATAAAACAAAAATTAAATTAAAAATAAAATAAATAATAATAATAATAAATAAAATAAACATAAATATTTATTTTTTCTCAAACTAAAACATATTTTTTACCTTTTTCTTTTATTTTATTAATTATTTATTTATTTATTATTCTCAATTGAACTTTAATTAATTTTTTTTTGTTTATTATTTTTATCATTGTTACCCGGACGAAATTGGGTGTTGACAATGGGTTAATGAAGATGAATACAAATTCGAATGTAATGAATCTCAATTTGAAGATAGCGGTGGAAAAGGAGATGAACAAGCTGAAGTGTTGCTAGAAAAGGACAAAGTTATATTATAGTTGATAAAGAAAAGTGAAAAGTTGAAGAGGAAATTGGAAGGAGAGAAAAATTGGTAGATTCCTGCAATGTTTATTTGTTTTTGTCGTGGGCGATTACATTTGTATTGGTCTTTATGTTGTTGTTCAAGTTGAATTGTAATTAGTCATGTACTCAGTAGTATTTAGGACTTAGGTATTAGTTATGTGTGAAACTTGAAGGGTTAATTAAGTGTTATGTGTTCCCGTTATGTTTTAGCTAAGTTTTGATGGGCAAGTCTTGTGTGCTCCTGAGATGTTTGAATGAATGAAATCAGAACTCTTGTTACTGGTGTTATTTTTTTTGTATCATTATTGGCCTTTTTTTCCAACAATGTATCATATCATATACTAATTTTATAGATTGTATCATTCTTGTTCGTATAAATTGTTTCTAATACTGGAATGAATATTTGGTATAAATTGATTAGATATCATACTAGAATCTTTAGTATTACTGGAATGAAACAATAGTATTACTAGAATGAAACAATAGTTAATCAAAAAAGTTGTCCACTATCACTATGCCCCACTGCAACAAAAAGGTGGTCCACCATTAAAAGCAACAAAACAACTTTGTTTCCTCCATCAATTTCACGTGGGCTGGGCAGAAGTTCCAATGCTTGCTTGAGACCCTAAGACCTATGCCGCCATGCTTCTGGTTTGTGTTGCAGCAACCATAGGTGCATATCTTCTTCTACTAGTGGAGCTCTGGTTGGATGGTCCTGCAGCGCTGGTAGCTCCATCCACAGTTGGATTTTTCTGTGTTTGTCCTTGTCAATTAGGTATGTATAACATATTCAGATTTGTATGCTTTGAACAAAGAAAAAAAATTGAACAAACAAATTCAGATTTACCTTTCTCTTTCTGATTCCCTTCCTACAACTCCTTATGTTATGTCCCAATTGCTTACACCTGCTGCACTTCATGATGAGATTTTTCTTTGACAGCTTGGAATGACTGACATGTTCATCAACTTCCCTTCTTCTTAGCTTTTTGGGTCTCCCAGGTGGTGTTTTATAAATTGGTAGGAGTAGTTCAGGTTGATTGCTTTTAGGCCAGAGTTGTTGTCCATTAATTGGGGTTATTTTTGGGCTATAACATGCCTCATACGTAGGTCTTTTGTAATATGGATGCACATAAGCTTTAGGGTTTTCTACCTTATAATTAATTGCTGCCACAACATGTCTACAGGGTATGCCTACCAGACCCCAAAAATAATACGTGCAACTATGTTTACTAAGATCTACCACCAAATTCTCCATGGTGAACCCTTGTGTGCCTTCAAACTTAGCACCCCCTGCCCACACTGGAAGACAATTCCACTTTTTTCCACTTCCCTATCAAGCCTTTTCTGTGGCTTAGGCATAACAGTTACAGGATATGTATTTAATTTTTCTCTAAGTGTTGCAAATCTACTCATTGTGTATGACCTAATCCATTCCATCATACTAATAATTGGTTTATCCCTAGCCAATAAGATAGTACTATTGAATGACTCAGACAGGTTATTCATTAAAACATCACATCTAGGATAAATGCTGAATGCATGCTTACACCATGAACTTCTAGGAATGCCAATTAACCAATTATATGCTTCAGGATTAATGTTTCTTAACTCACCCATCTTTTTTTCCCAACCTGCGTAGAATGTTGCCTTTGCTACCCCCATCATGAGGTCTCTGATAACTACACCACCACCAAATTTCTTCTTGAAATTGCTATAGAGATGCCTTAAACAAAAACGATGCTCCACTCCATTCAAGATTTCATCAAATACTGTCATAAGTCCCTACAAAAATGAATAGTTGTATATAAGAATGTAGTATCAATTAATTATCACACTCTAAAATTTTGAATGCATGTACGGAGTTCACCTTTTGTTGATCTGAGATGAAAACCCAATGATGATTTTCAATGTCCCCAATGTCTTCAAGAAATAGTGAAAGAAACCACCTCCACGTCTCCTTACATTCATTCTCTACAGCAGCAAATGCCAATGGATAGTATTAATCATTGGGGTCCCTGCCCACTGTAACCAAAAGTTGACAACCATAAGCTGTTTTCAAGTGGCATCCATCAACTCCTATAAAAGGCCTACACCCAGCCAGAAAACCAGGCTTACAACCTTCTAAGCACATGTAGAAACAACCAAACCTTGGTGGCAGACTTGCTTGAGGCTGATTAATCTTAATTTTGAATGTTCCAGCCTTTACTGTCACTAATTCAGCTACATAATCATGTAAGCGACTGTATTGCCTTTGTCCATCCCCTACCAAACAGTCCATTTCTATTTGCTTTGCTTTCCCAGCCCTCCAAAGGGTGATGCCAACATTGTATGTCTTCTTTATCTCCTCAATAATTTGACTCACTATCTACACCTACATTCATAAATATGTCTACTAAAAGTTGTGCTATCCAGTCCTTATTTGCATTTTTATTCCCAAAAACTTTGCCACACCTATGACGCCCAACCAATGTCTTAATCTGAAAGCTTTCCCTACCACCAACCTTGTTCGCCATCATTAAGAAACCACATTTTTTTTACAGACAGCCCTAACCCTCTTCTGATCATTTAACAAACTGGACTTCTTTACCATTTAAAACACTATGCTCCATTAATGTTTGCTTAAAATCCTTCAAAGAAGAAAATTCCATTCCTAATTTGAACTTAAAGTCCTTTGTCATATCTTCAGCTCTATATCTGGAAAATTTGAGCCCATCACGACCAACTCCCTCCTCACTATCAACATCTGAATCCAACTCGTTAGTATCGTATTCATTACTTATGTCATGTTCTCCAACTTCAACATTAGTCACAAAGGATCCAGCTCCAACATCTTTCTCACTCCTCACAATGCTTGAATTTCGTTTCATTGCTTTCCACCTATATCCAAAACAGGCCCAATTTTTCTAACAGGTGGCTCACTGTCCATCCCAAATCCATCATCATCATCTGCCACCCTCTCTTCTTCACGGTCATCAAGTTTATCTGTAGAAGAACCTTCATCCTTATCAAACACATCCTCAACTACCACATCTGCCCGTCTAGCCCCATCCTCATCACCCCCCAATTGTGCGTCATTCCTCAGTTCTGCCTCACCCCCCAATTCTGCCTCACCGCCTACTTCTGCCTCACCCCCAATTCTGCCTCACCAACCACATCACCCTGAACTCCTACTTCTACCTCAACCCCCAATTGTGCCTCAGTGCCCATTTGTGCCTCACATCCCTGTTTTGCCTCACACCCTTGTTCTGCCTCACACCCCTTTTCTACCACACACCCATGTTCTGCCTGACCAACCACATCACCATGAACTCCTACTTCTGGCTCACACCCCTTTTGTGCCTCAACCCCCATTTCTGCTTGACCCAGTTCTTCATCCATTCCAGCACCAACAATAAAATGAACTACTTCGGGCTGACAAGGAACGTGCTGAACATATATATCAACCTCTTCATTCTTATCCTCTACATACTTAGCCAACGCTAATGCCTCCTTATCATCACTCAGCAATCTTAGATTGTTTAACAACTTCTGTTTTGAGCCCTTCCACCAAAGTTTAACATCTCTAGCGTATTTGAACTCTTTTAAGATGCTTAACGCTTTGAAATATGACCAAAAATCTGGATCGATACCCTTAACCACATGGATTTCACCCCCAACATATTTTAATCCCTTATTCCTTTCAAACATACCCATGTGATGGAACGTAACCGCGAACCCCATTTCCAGCCCTACATTTCAAATAAATTCACAAACAAAACAAATCCAACATTCAACGAAACAACTAAGGAAGAGGAAAGTGAACATTCAACAAAAGAAATTTATAAATAATAAACGACTAACCTCACTTCATCATCAACCAAATGAAAGCACTCACCACCACCTTCTTCGTCGGTCTGTGATTAAAGTTAATAACTTTGGATTATCGGATTCTCTCTTCGTTCACGAAACCATCAGCTCAGATTATAGATTCTCTCTTCGTTCACGAAACCCTCAGCTCAGATTATGGATTCTCTCTTCTTTGAATAGCTTAGATTTTTTACGAATGCCAAAAACCCTTTCTAATTCTTACATAACCCTCAGCTGAAATGTTTTAGTAATGGTAACAAAATTTTATAATTCTAACATAACCCTCAGCTCACATTTCACTTAACATGTTATTGTGCACGTGCCTTACTAATTTCACTAAAACCACGTGCAATATTTAAACCACTGAAAACGGGATCCTGACGTGGCCTCCCGTTTGATAGGTGTCAATTGCAACTAACGGAGTTTAAAATTGAGGACTAATTCCATGCAATACAAAACGTGAGGGACTAAAATAGTGCAAACGTTAGGTGGGGGACTAAAACAAAAAATTACCAATAGTTGAGGGACGAAAAACATAATTAACCCTTATATTTTTATGTGTTTTCATCAATTAAGCCGACGATAAATAAGTAGCAAATCTTCGCCCCTATTTGGCCGATGCGAACAAGCTTTGCATCTAGGTAATTGGCGGTTTTGGCCTAATGGCGTCAATATTCAGCCGATGCCAAAAGCCTACATTCTTATAGTGATAGTTCAACCGAAAAATTGACAGTGATAAATTCTAAATGTTCTTACCGAGATCTTGAACGTGGACCTTCAAATAGGTGGAAAGTTATGAGTGAATTGAAGAATCCTAACATATGCTCTTGATGACTGGGATCAAATACCTCATTATTCAAGACTCTTTGACGCTCAAGTCAGTAAGAGAGTTTGGATCTTTAGAGTAAGAAAGAATGAGTATGAGAGATTTGTGTATGAATCAGAGTGTATTTCCTATTGAAATACTATATGTATTTATAGGGTTTCTGGGCCCTATGAGATTTTTTTGTAAAACATGTTGATATCAAGAGAATATCAAATAATATCAACAAATATAACAACTTACCGTATATATGATAATTAAGGGAATAATAACTATAATGTGATACCTTACATGATATTCCAAATATTCGGTAAATATATGGTTTTAAGAAATATCATGACGTAATCAAACTACTGAGATTTGGTCACACATATTGTTAATATATGAATATTTACACCAACAAATATATCTTCAAATATCTTTCGATCACTTTAGGTCAATAATATTGATTGAGTCTTGTTAGACAATGCTACTTAATATATTAATATATTTGTCGGGTCACATACGTACACTAAATATATAAATATGAGGAAATGACAGGTTGACTTAACCACTTCACCCATAATAGATTTGCAATAACTACTAATGTATAAATGTGTGCTATACATTCGAATAAATTTGCACAAAGGAATTGAAGTGTCTCTTCTAAATATGTTTATGCTTTTACATTCTAAACATTAACTATTAAAATATGATCTAACCCTAAGGTATTTGAAAAAATCAACCCCAATATCTCTTAGTTTATTTGTGTTTTGTGAACAATGTTTAAGAAACCTAGATTATCTAACAATTTTGTGAATATATATTAGTTTTGCATAACTATATAGGTACAAAATCTTTGGTAATTACCTTGTAAGATACTTTTAGCATATGAAAAATTCAAATTGAACAAAGATTTTTTTTCTTTTCTTTTGCTTTGTGTGAATGAAAAAAAAAAAAGACTATTGCACAAATGAGCAACATCAACTTTATGATTTTTTTTAGAGAGTGTCATAAGTAGAGATTATATAAATATGTGATATAACTTATATCATATAAGTTCAATCTACATAAGAGATTAATACCAATTTTAATTTAAAAACTTTGAGAGATTGAATTTATGATTTTTTTTCTTATATGATATTTAATTTTGTAATTTTTGTCTAATTTGGAATCCAGAGTCAAATTTAAATTATTTTCAATACTTAAAGAGTCCTCAGTCTCGCTATTACTATAAGAAGTTCTACTTGAAATATTGTATATGAAACATTCATTGGTAAGAAAAGTTTTATGAATTGTTTCTAAACTGTAGGGACTTATGTATGTAATCTATGCTTTGGAAGATTTGTGGTCATTCAAATTCTTCCAATTTGTATCTGATGTGATATGATACTCCCACAGAATAAAGGAGCTTCTTTATTCCTTCTTTCCATTATCAATTTTTTAAGACTTGCGACATATTTTAAAATCAGCATCAATAGTTGTAATTTGATTATTTATTTGAAACCTTCTGTTCATTTCATAAAATGTAGTGATTCACACATCAAATTCAGCATATGAATTGACCTGCGAATGGAACAAAAGCATTTTGGAAATTAAATCCTTAGCCATGAATTGAGGTAATATACTTTATCTAAGAGTTAGGTTGTGAATATTTGTGTCTAATTTGTACCCCACACGTAATTATGTTTTGAATGCTTCCACCCTATCACCAGGTAATCCTTCATTTCCAAATGGTCACGGTCACATACATAGATACCTATCTTATCCAAGACGTGATTTTTCTCTCAGATAATATATAATAAAAACGAAAACTATATGCCAAGGGCATTAAAAGTTGAGTAGAGTCTTAATTAGTATATATATATATATATATATATATATATATATATATAT
>Ga0214542_1009054_pt1 | contig 15845 bp, 12 predicted proteins | sample CNSS1metaG_FD_160096 | JGI IMG/M metagenome (GOLD analysis project Ga0214542, IMG submission 160096) | Root nodule microbial communities from cowpea collected in UCLA plant growth center, Los Angeles, California, USA - CNSS1 | ecosystem: Host-associated > Plants > Roots > Nodule | place: USA... | reverse complement strand
AATAAATCAACATATCATCAACTAAATTTATTATACTCAATACAATAAGTAAATTCAATGATCGAATCATAAAATGTTATGTCTGATAAATTTGATTAAAAGTAACTCGAGTAAAAAAAAAAAAAACTTAAAAGTATTAGTATGCTTTGCAAAACTTGGTTATTTGTCGTATCAATTGATGTGTATAGATTATATGCTACCTTTATATATATTTTAATATATATTTTTCATTCTAAAAGAATATTAAAAAACAATAAATATTAAAATAATCAATACATTATTATTGTGTACCGTACAACTATTTTATTATTGCCTGATATTGAATTTACACATGTAATCATTTTGTTTATAGTTCAGCGTTATAATAAGATTACTATTATAACCAAAGACTAGTTTTTATAAGAATTAAAAAATAATTTTCAAATTAATCATTATGTAAGAATTTTAAAAACTTTACTTAAGTCGATACTACTTACAGTTTGCGTTGGCTCTTGTTCAATGTGCTCAGCTAATCAATTCCTCTAAGAGCTATGGCTTTCTTCATCTCCCATATATTTTAATTTCTTGTTGATTTGTGTTTATTTGTACATATTATCTTGTTTTTCTGGTTACAATGTTTGTGTTTGATAATAAGATAAAATTTTAGGGTTCATCGTGTATAAAAATTACATATAAAAACATTATAACTAGCAAATTAATTACCCATTGAGTAAATAAATAAAAAAACTAGCTACAACTGTAATTCTGAACTTAAATTTTCATCAAATGGTAAAAATGGTCGAAGTCTCCTCTACTGTACATAGAGATGGTTTAGTCGCCTGACCTTGTGTTTCCTATTTTCGTGGAAACTCCTACTTCATGTCTGTAAATTCCATTTCATTCAATTCATTTTTGTGTTGATGCAATATCTATCCACAAGTGCTGCAGCAAAAAATAAAAAAGTATCATTAAGACTAAAAAAAAGATAGAAGTGTGGACTACCACGAGAACGGTATATGTTGAGCTTATGGTCACAGGCATTCCACTTCATTGCTAATATTTATCTCAGAAGAATTGGCAAAAAAGACTTGTATACAAATTTACTTTGAAAATCTGTGTCAACAAATTATCCTTAAAATCAATAATATAATAATTTCAAAGTGAAATATTTATTTTCGTAAAACTCAAGTGATTTATCTTATTACACAATCTTTAAGTGATTTTAAATTACTTTTAAGAAATATAATAATTTTTCGTCATTATATAAATAAACTAGACCAGTTACGACACCAGTATATACTATACGCTAAGTATGACACCTTCAATAACTTTTAACTAGATATCCTACTCTTAAAACTCAATTAGATTGTTCCTATCTAGATCATGTTTAAAAAATTATGTCAATATAAAAATATTTAACACACTATTTATTATATCTATCAAAATTAACACACACAAACATTGCTGTTCATTTCTACAAAATTTTAGCACAGAATCATATGATAATCTGTAATTTTAACTCAACAGTAAAATTATAAAAATTACATTCTATAAAAAAAAGCGATTGCGTTATTGAAAATGGTATAACTTACAATAGTATCGTTTGATCCCTTCCTACCATTCGCCGCCTGTCCTCGATCTGGTTGATAATAGAAGCATAGAATTTTACACATAACGGGTATCATCAGTCTTGTCGATATACTTGTGAACTGTGGTTGGCTGAGTACGATGAAAACACAAACTTAAGTACCAGTTTCTCTGTATAGTTCCTTCTCATCAACCTAACTCCCATAGTATATAGTACTTCTATCCGAGTACCCTACCTAGGAATACCAGACACTGAGAGAACACGCTGCTTCTACATATTTAAATGAGAAATCAAACACAAACAGGAGAAAGAAACCTTGAAATTGACTACCCTTCAGAGAAATCAAAATTAATACAAACCATCACAAAGGGTCTTGGACTGATCTAGTGCTGAAGTGTGTTAATGATCTATCTGAAGCAACACTATCCTGATGACTACACTCTCCTATACTTGGGAGCCTGCGGAAACTACTAAGTAGAAGCAATCCTTCACAACATCCCACGTGTCCACAGCTGCACCTCAATAAAAAAGGTACGTGTCAGCCAAAACACACAATAATATCACTAAACCTTTCTTAATCCACGCTGCATATCTACATGTAAGCCACGGTAAGTTGGAACCAAGGCTCACCATCACACTCGATTTGTCTAACAGAAACATGATTCTTCTTTGACCATGTGCATTCGAAGTATGAACAATTGAACTACATCGGACTTGGGCTATTAATTCTCTCTAATCATATCACATACCCTTGCCTGAAAAGCAACAAAGATGCGCATACCCAGCATAAATAGTAGGATATCATAATATAAAATAAAATCAAAGCATGTAATAATATAAAATTGGCAACGACTAAGAAAAATGAACAAAAATTACCAAATGGCATTAGTGCAAACAATTATATAAAAGGAGATTTCACCATTCAGTCCAATTGTTTCTCAAATATTGAATTCCCACTCTCACTACTAGATGCAAGAGGGAAGGATGCAAACTGCAATGCAAGTAACTCATCCCTGCTATACTTTAATCTTTGATCTATGTAAAAATAAATGAAAACAAATCAAATTAGATAGTCATATAAAGCTACAAACTTAAAGATTAGAAGGTAAATAGCAATTACCTGCAAGATATGGTAATACCGGAACTGGATCTTTCTTCTTAGCCATTTGCACAGTCCTAGAAGTTGATCGTGATGGAGAGGAATGATTAGGACCATTTTGATTAAAAGGATATACAGTACCAAGTTCATGTAGGACTTCAACTTGTGGATGATGTCTACAGAATGACAAGATACTGTCTTCAGTTAAGAGCCAACAACCTCTGAGGTCCAACAGTTTCAGGGTTTCAGGAGCCTTAAATATATCAATCCCATAATTTGTCAATACCGCATCACAAACACTAAGATTTGTCAATTTTGGAATTGACGATAAATAGTAAAGTGAGACGTCTGCAAGTGAAGCACTTTTAAGTGATAGATATCTCAGCTCTAGTAAGCTTGACAAGGGGTATAAAGCTTCATCCCTAACTTGCGTATGCTCCAAATTCAACCTTTCTAATTTAAGATTTTGCAAAGCCATCAGGGATAGTGAGGAGTCCACATCAACCTTTCCTTGGTGTAGAAAACCTAAGTTGTAAATACAGTTAGTAAGCTGAAAGACAAAAACTTTAAAACTAGAAGCACAAAATGAAGATATAAACGAAATGAGAGAGGCGCAATAATACAATCAAAATGTAGACATTTCATACAGTAAAATGGACAAATAAACAAGAAAATCACAATTTGCTATATCGAAATGATCCACTATAGCATTAACTAAAAATGCTTAATCAGTAAAAATGAAGTCTTGGAAACAAAGTGAACAATTATTTAAGCCATTACCAAATATAGCAAATTGAGGACATTTTCTATTTGAGAAATTAAGGGCAATTTCAGTTTAAGAAATACTTTTGCTTTGAGTTCTGTGATTCCACAAATAATTACAAAAATGTCAAATCAGTTTCATTCTATTTCCCGTTTTAAAATATTTGTTTAGGAAATTATGAAAACGATATTGTTTATTTTCACTGTTTATTTTAAAAATCTCTAAAAACCAGAAATATAGTGAAAACAAAGTCACATATTCTCTATGTATCAAATAACCATACATCTCCCAACATTTTCCCTCCACAACTTAAGACCTAGCAAATAATGGGAAGCTATTCCAATTGCACCATTACAAGGGAGGTCTTATCCGAATAGCCACTTTTGGCCAAAGCTTTACTACTACCAAACCCCACATTTACAGTCCAATAAATATTCCAGACTCAGTATGACATTGGAATTAGAATATAGAGTAAAATCATTCCGCATAAGTCAAGCACTTAATTTTCTTAATACGAAATGCATCTTGTTGCTAGAGTCGTACCTTCTTAGGGAGCATTTGGTTTAAAAAATGTTTTTCTGTTTTCACGTTTAATTATGAAAATGGAACCGTATTTTCAACTTGTAACCTGTTTTCAAAGGTTTCTATAGAAATTTGTGAAAAACCTTTTATTGGTTTTTTGTTTACACTGCTTCCTTTACACAAACTTCCAAAAATAGAAAGTAAAATGAAAACAAAGTAATTAAAGATACGATTTCTAGGACATTTTCTCAAACAAATGGCTCCTTAATAATATCAACCCTTGATTTCTAGGACATAAAATAGCTATTTAAATCTAGTGTGCAGTGCACCAACAAAAGACACATTATTCTAGAAGGTAACTTGATTAAAGAACAAAATATTGGAAACTGAGCAGTTGTCCCACACACATTGATGAAGCCAAACAGGATTTGTTGAATATCTGGCATAATATATGATTTACTTTTAGTAGGGTTTCAAATCAACTTCAAGATCAGAAAATAAATAAATGTTCATCCAAAACATACTAAAGCAGAAGAAAGAATCTTCAGCCTTATGCGATGGTTACATACTGCAAGCACGAATCCCTTTGTTCTTCCCAAAAATACAGTAAAGGAAACGAATGATAAATTAAAAAAGACAGGTTAGACTTGCAAAGAAGTTTCCTGGTAAGGAGCAGCCAAATGGTAAAGTAAAAGGGATCAATCAACAGGCTGCAAAAATGGTAGGATTTAACCAGTGTAGAACCTATATCTGCCACCACAGTTGATGCACACAAATTTATAAATCATATTAGTAAGAACTATGTCAACTGAACAAATACCTTTAATGTTTGTATTGCTCAGGTCAACATCCTTTAATGAAGGCATCATACTGATAAATGAGATGCCAGTGTCATCCACTGGTGTCTTAGATAATGATAGAATTTCAAGATTGGGAACATGTCCAGCTAAAATTCCTAATCCAGCAGAACTAACCCTGGTACCACTTAGATTCAGACTTTTCAAATTACCACCAATACATGCAACCATCTCAACTGAATCGTCCCCCATCATGCATGAGCTGAGATTGAGGTGTTCTATTACTTTCATTTTACTTAAGAAGAAGAATTTATGCAGGCTGGTATGGGCTACATCCAAAAAGGATACCAGATTTGTATTTGCATACGAGAAGGCTCCAGCTTCATTCAGGAATGTAGCCCCAGAGAAAATAAGCTTTACCAAAGGAGATTTATCGTCTTCAAGTATAGAATCAATAGTACAGTTGCTCATGTCCAGGAATTCAAGAGATGATAGTGTAGGCAACTTTGTGACACTAGTCCAAGCAAGATTTAGATGGGTCAACTTTGGGAACATATTGAGAACAGCTGCACCTTTATTTGATATTTTACTACCCCAAAGATCAATATATTGTAGCCTTTTCAGTACCTAGGAGGAGGGTGAAGTGAAACAGTAAAGGTCATAACAAATATATACACACATTTATAAGAACGTTTTTACAACTTGAGAACAGAACACAAACTCAAACAAACACACAAAAGTGTGTACACACGTCAACACATGCACACTCCAGAAAGCCAATACAGTGGGCCCCCGACTGAAACAAACAAACATGTCTAATAGCGAATTCAAGCAAGTCATTCGGAAAAAAAGCGTGTTCCAAGCATCTGACATCCAACAAAATGTTGCATACAGCTACAACCAAAATCCAGATCATGGAAAAATAGTGCTAAACTGAACGCAAACTCTTAAGATTTTAACAGTAGCGTCAGAATTGTCACAGTTACACCATCTAACAAAATCCAACTCTTGAAGTGTGCCTAATTATCATGTTCATCTAGCAGCATAACAAATTCCATAAAAATTATACAATTACAAAGAAAAAAACAACAATTTCCACATAAATTGATGGAGTAAAAATCACTGACTGGTATAGCGCTGATTATCGAATACACTAGCATCAAAGGGCAAAATAAATACCTGTAACGAAGTTAACGACACGTCATCTACGGGCAAGCCACCTAAGTCAAGAAGAGACAAGTTTTGAAGAGAGGCAAGAAGCTTGACTCCTTTGGCAGTGACGCCAGTTTCTGAAATACGCAGCTTCTCCAGATTAGGAACGGAGAGAAGATGGCTGATCCCGGAATCATTGACCTTGAAGCATCTAGAAAGATCCAACTCCTGAAGTGTAGTCATTCCTAAAACCAATTAAGCACGACGCACTGAGCCATCTCGTAAAAAGTGACAGTAAGAATAAGTGTGAAGAATGAAGATAGATACGACACCTGTAATTGGCCAAAGAGCTGAAGTGGTAATTCGATGACAGTCCGCGAGATTCAAGTAGCGCAAGTGACGAAAAGCTCCCAAATACGCCATCCACTCCGCGTCCACGGAGCCGTTGTCCCTCACGTCAACCTCTTCGGCGCTGTGTTTGAAAACCCTAACGAGAAAGGAAAAAAAATTAGAAACGTGAATGGAACATGATTGTGTTGAAAATGAGGGATAGAGAGAGTAAGGGTACTCGAGGAGGGAAGGGTAGAGGAGACGACGGGCGATGAGGCGGCGGAGGAGAGCGTCGGCGACAGGAGAAGGTAAGCGATCGAGACTGCGCCTCTGCATCCGCCATTTTTCGACGCTTTCTCTACTCTCACATGCTGCCTCTATGCAGAGTCCAACCAACTCGCTTTCCCTCTTCATCCTCCGTTCGCTCTCTCTTCTCTGTCTTCTGAAGTTGGAGGCAGATACAAAATTATAGAAATGAAATGAACTGAAACTACGCCAGTTTCACTTTGATTTCGATTTGACCAGAACGAGATCAGGATGTTGAAGACGAAGCTTCGTTCTTCTTCTCTTCTTTTCCCAGTTCCCAGAAGAAGGAAAAAAAAAAACACTCTGTTGGGCCTCATCGTGCCTTTCGGGCCGAACCAGTGTCGGTTTATAAAGCCCATGTTTTCTTTTCATCTGCAGCCTGCTGACAGCAGAACCAAATAAAATTATTAGGAAAAAAAAATTAACTATTGCGTTCAACATTAATTGAAATTGCCAAGCTTAATTGATTTGACAATTTTCTGAACTCATTTTTCTTAATAAAAACTAATTTCTTGTGAAGTCAGACGACCATCATAATTTAGAAATAAAGTATAGAAATCACTTTTTTCAAAATTTTAATATTAAATATAGACGAAGTTCTTAATAATTCAAGAAAAGAAATTAACTATTCCCTTTAAATTCACTGGCAAGCACACGTTATTCGTAAAAATCTTCATATGTGTCTTCCCTCTTCATGTCGTTAACGAACTACATAAACATTTTTCAGATTTCAATCGTTTCATTACTAATTTTATGATTGTTTTATTTTACGTATTACACAAAAGCTTAGCTGTTGTCTCTTGTGTCTGTCTCTGAAGCTCACATGGGCTTACAATAAAAGATGGTCCCTCACATTTTCTTCAGATCAGAGCATCTTCCGGAGAACAGAAAGAAGTTTCCTAGTTAATGAAACTTCGGCCAGGTTTTCTATTAAATCCTCAAGTTGTTATGTTCTAGTCATTATATGTTACAAATCGGTTTTCAACTGTTCTTGTAATTTTCAAGTTTCGATTTCTCTCCTTTTAACTGTATATTTAATCCTGCATCAGATCTAGTCAACTTGTATCCATAATTCACCGAACAAGCACTAAGGTTTTGAAAGACCAATCTTTATTTAAAAGTGCCTTTTTTCCTCATAATTGATCACTAATTAAATCTATCCCTGGATTGCATAAGGAATGAAGAACCTTACTGTGAGTGTGATATTAGATAAGATGTGCGTGATTATTGTTCACTCACAAGAATTCTTATTGGCCTCTCATTTTGAGGGCTTTGAATGTGACACTGACATTTAACATAGCTGAGTATAATATACAGTTAAAATTTAGAATCACACAACAGTATTTGTTAGTTTTCGACCATTGAATTAAAAATCACAAGCTTTGAAATAGCCAAATATGCTAGTTATAATTTGATAGCACAAGGACATAATAATATATATAGCACAAACTGTTTCTTTGTAGAGAGTACAAAATGCTGCAAAGCTTACAACATCAAACACAGAAAAGACATCCAAAGCTGTTGAAAAATACAAGTGATGACTCTTCTCTCAAATATTGAGAAGTTCATTTTTATTTTTAAACTTCTCAACAAGCCTGTTTCGTTGTCTGTCTTGTATCACTCACTGTATATAAGTTGTAAAGCGGAGAGAAAGAGGATGAGCTCTGCCATTTTTGTCTCTTCACTCCTTTCTGCTCCGGTCCTTCCATCTTATATAATCTACCTACTTTGATCTAACCTACTGAAATGCAAAATACACAAGAGAAGAAGAAGAAGAAGAAGATTTGACACCAAAATAGAAAAGTAAAAACGTAGAGACCCTCTCCTCACTGCACATTTGTATGGCTACACAGTCTTACACAACAAAGCAGTAAAGCATTCCCATTTCACTTCAAACCAAGGTCAATCCTCTCAGGCCAACACGTAGTTAGCCACAGAGACATCAGCTGGTGAAGTAGAATGGATGTAGACAAATTCAAGGCTTTTGCCTGCTGCTAGTGAGCTGAGCCATGATGGGAATGTGTAGGAATCACCAGACTTTGTGAGACCCCAGATTGGACCATAAAGCTTGGAGATTGAAAGATTGAGAGAATTGAGACTCTTGTTAGATTTGTTTGTCACCACTGTTGAGTATCTGTAGTAAGTTTTTCCATTGGCAACCCATGAGGTGGTCATTTTCTGTTCAATAGAAATTGGGCCTGACCATGAAGCTGAAAAAGAAATTCCCGTTAGATGTTGATCCCAACATACAGTGTGCAAGTGAATTGGTGAAGTGACTAGCCAAACAGTACCTGGAGATGGAGTTGTCTTGGTATTTGGGGATGGTCGAGGCTTGATAACAACAGGGTTAGGAGCAGGAACAACTGCAAGGAAGAAACCAAAGCCGATTACTACATTATCACCGAGAGTGTTAACAGAAAAGGGTATAATATAAAGCAAGATTATTGATGGCAATACCTGGAAGAAGCTGGTTATAGACACCATGACCTCCATTCAGACGTGCTAGAATACCAATGAGAGGAGCATTGTTATAGGTTGCTGGCTCTGTCTGCTCATAGTTATCTCTTTCATCAGCAAAGTCATCATACGCATCAGGTCCACCAACAAGAGCACCGGTGAGTAGGTTGGGGTCACTCCTTTTGCTGCTAAACCAAGTATTATAACCTCCACGGCAGCTGACAAATGAAGGGTTAACCTTGATTGAAACAATGGATGAACCTCGGTGATGAACCCTTTGTGGGAAGTTGTTTCCATAGCCCACCATGTAACTAGTTGCTCTTGGGTTGTTTCCAAGAAGGTAGTCCACCTGAAGATTAAACATGTCAAGCATTGAGATCACACTCATTCATGAAACATCAAAGTTGAATTGAAAGTAGGTTAAGAAATCCATCCAGTTCTTATATAGCTACGAAATGGAATGCAGGAGGTGGAATTACCTGAGACTTTGCAAGGGAGAGAAGTTCAGCAGGGGCAACATTGCCTGAATTGCATCTCAAGTTCCTAGCAGATGAAGTAAGGTAGTCAGAATAGACAGTGGCTAAAAATGAGGCACTTGTGACAAACTGCATGTTGTTCCATCTCTGGCGGAAAATGAGGCCACCAGGAGTCTTCTGAACATTGCGAGAACCCTTTCCAAGGCACGAACACATGAAAGATTCAGCCTTCTGCTGATATCTCTCGAAAACTGGTGCATGATGGCCAGCTTTGCCCTGCATCAAGAACTGCAAGAAAAAAACAACCAAAGCTCCTTAGCTAGCTGCCAATGATGTTTTTGTACGATAAGTCTAAGAATAAAATTAATGGTATTATTATTACCTTGGCAACCAATGTCTGAACCCCAGCATACTTAACATCCCAACCAAATTCAGTCATGGTCCAACCAGTTCCACCCATGGAATCACCGTTTCTTCCAAGGTAATCCAAGTAATACTCATTGTTAGATGCTTGATACAACCAAGCAGCAGCCCAAAGCAATTCATCCTGCAACCACAATGACCAACACTCAATCAACCAATACCTTTGTTTGCTCCTATTTCCAATTACTTGTTTGTTTCAATTTTAATTCAAGCCAATAATTACACTTTCATGTTATTTAATACAGATGAGAGAACACAGTTAAAACTGATAAACATACATTGTAGCCACTGATTGATCTGTAATACTTCTGGGCAACGGTAATGCTGCTGTCATATTTGCCTCTGTATTTGTCAGCAAAATCGAACAACTGAAAATGAACAAAACAAAATCCAAGGAGAGTGAGTTTAGCAGATCCTGGTGGAAATGGAGTAAAGTGGATCAACTTCCACTATTCTCATTCAATGAATTAATTAATTGACCTTACCCTAAGTTGGTGAAACATTTATTAAATCAACCTATTGCTTATCCTCATTTATTAGAGACAACTAAAATAGCAGATACCAGAGGGTCATAAGATTCAGATCTGTGACCCAAATGGCATATTTTTTATTTTTACTTAAGATCATAATACCAGAAGCATCTTTCTCTCTTCATCACTCTAACTCTAATAAATGAATAATTAAATGTAACATATTTTTCACCTATCAGGAACAGTGACAGCAAACAGAAACGGAATCGAGAAGTTGGTGAAAGAGTAAAGTAAAAGGCAGCAGAAAATAGAGGTCCAATAGAACTAGTACCAGTATAGAAAACCGGTACACATACGGATTTGTTTATTTTTATTTTAAGACCCGATAAGAGTGATGGTTGCTGAACGACCCCTGGGTGGTAAAGTAAATACACACCAAACAAGTACCAAAGTGTTATTTGAGCCAAAAATAGCACCGACAGTGTGACCACGTGAGAGGGTATAATAGCAATAACAAAGTTTGATTTTTGTGTGATGTGAAAGCATTTTGAAGGGAAGGTTAGGATCCTCCACAAAGATCAATTCTACACATGGGTAAGACTGTCCCTTGGCCAACCCATTAGATACCTCCCCACTCTTCTTTCTTCTCCATCTTCCCATTTAGACATAACAACCAAATTTATTTTTGGACCACAGTCTTGACTATTAATTCTCAATATGGTAACCAAAAAAAATAAAATAAAAATATTATCTATAAAATGGGAATGCATCGAAAGGATCACTTAGGTGAACATCTATGAACAAATTTTACTTTTGTCATAAAAAATAATCCGTTCACACTTCTTTAGTTATTATAAGAAAAAAAATAATAGCTCAACAAAGGAAAATTAAGGACGACTGAAGAAAAAGCTGTGGAAAAAAAAATTAACAAGTGTACAAAAAGCATTTTCGTGGGACACACAAATTCTAGATACTATATTCATTCCATTGCTTTTTTAAAACAAAAGAATTAGGAGATGCCTTCTAACATTAAAATAATATTTATATTTTTTCCAAAAAAAAGAAAAAACTAGTGTCGGTTTAGAAAAGAAGTCGTGAAATAAAAATATTTTTCATATACCAAGTGTGATAGATTTAATTAATAGGTAGAGTTATTAGGAAAATAAAGGAACAATGTTGTGATTTAATTTTAGTAACTTTTTGGTGCAAAAGCCGCCCTAACCTACGCGGCCCAACTTGGTCGCAATAACGACTCTGACAAAAGAGTCATAAAAGTGTAACTGCCTATTAACTCCAACCGCTTCACTTCACTACACACTAACTAGCGCTGCTCTCAACAACAACTCATGCGCACCACGTTTCACCGTTTCTCTACCTCTACATTACAATGCACTCATTACATCATCACACAACAATAACTAAATAACATTAAATAAAATTTAGTTGGTAGAGTGTGAACCTGGTAGGCGTGAGTGAGAAGTTCATGGGAATAAGCAGGGTTAGAGCGGCGGAAAACAATGGATGCAGCGGCCATAGCTGCGGCAGTTTCTCCGGCAAGATCCGACCCGGGATTGCTCGGATCGATCTTGTAAGCGTGACGGTCCGTTGTCATATCCTCTGGCCTTTGCCAGCAGTAATGGTCAGTGTTTCCGTCTCCCACCTAATAGTCAAAAAGCCATAACATCACCAATATTTTTTAATTATAATACCGTGAAAAAGATGTCGTGGTAAATCAATTATTCCTTGATGTAACATTAAAATTCAACTCCTAATAAAAAGAGAAAAATAACCTTAACAATTAAAATAATTAAAAACAATACCTCTCCATAGAGAACATTGGCCTGAGGGTGTGCTTTGATGAAGTAGTCTGTACCCCACTTAACTGCTTCCATGGCGTGGCCAAGCTCACCGCTCGCAGCCATCTGTTTGCCGTATTCAATTATGCTCCACGACATCATCGTAACGGTGAACGCCATGGGTAATCCGAACTTCACATTGTCCCCTGCATCATAGTACCCTCCAACTAGATCCACCTGCAATTTTGTTGCAGAAACAATAAAAACCAGAACTTTCCAAGAAAAACCGAAAACCAAGATAAAAAGGATTAAGCTTTTTTTATGTTTTGAAGTTACCCCGCTGGCTTTGCCATCTTGCAGACCAGAATGTGCTCTCCATGTGACTCTCTGGTTGTGGGGAAGGTAGCCAGATCTCTGAGCTTCAAAGAAGAGAAGGCTCTTGCTGAGAGCTTGAGCATAGTCATGGCCAGCAGAGGCAAAAGGAGGAGCCAGAAGAAGAAGAAGGAGAGAGAACATGCAAATAAGGTTCTCCATGTGGGAGTGAAAGAGAAAATGGCAATGTGGGTGAGTGGAAGCAACTGAAGCTTCGGATAATCCCACCAAGTTAGGAGGGAATCCTTGGGAAAAGAAAAGAGTTTGAAGAAGAGAGAGGGAGAGGGAGTACGGGGATTGGAAAGTGGAGAGGTGAAGGGGCTATATATTATGGAGGAGAGGGAAAAAGGAAGGTATCAAGAACCCAGAAATTGACAGTGATTCAATAAAAATAAAAATAAAAAGTGTAATTTAGTTACTATTTGGTATAAAGGTATTATTTTTATTCTGTTTTTTGGATTTTGAAGTGGCTGCAAATTGCAATGCAGACGTTCCTTGATGTGATGAGAAATGAGAATGGGACAATGGCATGTGGCCTTACAGGATGGAGGTCGGTGAGGTTTAAAAGTATCTGCTTCAAATGAAATTACTGTCATAAAATATGGACAAAAAAATAGAAAACCCTTTCATTTACTCAGTTTTATTCAGTGAGAATATGGGTATGTGTTAATTGTGACCTGATATCAGTTATTCCTCGTTATCAGTGACTCTGTTTGTGTGAAAGATAAAAGTTGTCATGTCCTTTTATACCCAAAAAGAATATGTTATATGTTTTTCAAATTTTAAGAACATTTCTACTTAAATTATACATACGAGAAAATATAATATAATATAATATAACAATGTTTTAAAAGTAAACATTTGGGTAAGTTTAATTCAATAAAACATCTTACTGTAACAATGTTGAGTTATTGAAGTATTGATTACAATTAAACATTTTAATTAAAAGAAAGTGTTTGTTTTATGAGAAAATATTAGAGTGATTGAAGGAAGGTGCCCATTTTCAAAGTCACATCAGATATTCACACCACACAGGTCTCAAAGTACACCCAATAATAATACTTGCTTTTAACGAAGCAGTTGACACCGCATTCTCAACCTAAAAAAAAAAATTAGCAATAGTTCTTTATTTGGGTAGAAAATAAAACACAACCTCTGTATAATATAACAAAACATGTTAACCCATGTAACTTCACAAAAGACATCATAGTTTGACTTACTGAGGGGAGATTGTTAGATTGGGCTATAATGGTGTGTGATAAATTGTGACTCTGGCATCATTTTTTTTTTCTAATTTAAGACAATTTTCTAGTCAAATTATTTAAAACATTTATAGAAAATGTTGTGCGATTAAAATGCTGGCAAGCAACAATGAAACAGTCAAAAGAAATGTTTTATGGCGAACAAATTAGAGTGATTAGAGGAAGCTTATTTCAAAGTCATATCACAGGTTCACACACCACATGCCTCATAGTACACAATAATAATAATACTTGCTAATAACCTAGCAATTGAGACATTTTTGAATCCGACCAACCAAATATGTGTTGGTAGAAAATACAACTACTTATTTTATAAACCATGTCGTAAATAAAATCTTCCATAGGCACATTCTTTTATAAACTGTATAGTAAGTTCAACTAGAAATAATAAAGTTTTAGAGTACACTTGTTCTCGTGAAGATTTGTTTTGTACATAAGATTTTGCATACAATTTAAGAGTCAAAATTTCCAAATCTATTGATGATTACAATATTTCAATTTCCAAATCCTTCTCAAATACTTTAATGGTAACATTTGTGGTGATGGTGAATAACACAAAACTTTGTTTGACATGGTCCTCAGAAAGAGCACATGAGCTAGGATTTACGTGGTGGGTGCGCATTGGTTTAGTTACTGCAAAAGTTTCAACAACGTTTGACTGGTAATGATTTCCATTTCCCAGCGTTATCAAGTTCGGTTTCAATGGAAAAACCCCATGTTCTTTCCATTTGATTGTTCCTTCTTCCATGCGTGGAAAAACAACACTTCCGTAATTTACGTGTCTTATTCATTATTACTCCTTTCTTAATTGTTTCTTCCCTCACTAATACATTACTAAACTCACAAGAGAAAAAAAAAAAAACACATAAATCAAGTTCCTGACACATGCATATGATAATTAATTTCCATAATCTGATATTACATTTTAGTACAGTGCTTGAGAAAAACGTGGTTGCATTGAGAGTCGAAATATGACGGTGTGTGTGGAGAATTAATGGTAGAGTTGAATCACATGGAATAGGTACTTGCATAGCAACTAACAACAAAAATTGAAGCAGTTGTTGAGTTGCAGTACAACCGAAACCAACTGTGTGAAAGAAATTATTGACACACAACGCAACGATGAAGAAGCTTCATCAGTTGTTCATATGGTTTCTCATGGCAGAGGAGCCCTGTACCCCGGATTCGGATGCCCGACAACCCGACAACCCACACTTATGGTCATTTATTTTTCGTATCTGAACTTCCCACCGACAGTATCCCAAGTTAACACAGCCTAAAGAAACAACAATAATTATGTTCCACACGAGTAACATCATCTCCTTTTTTTCTGTTACTATATTCGGTAAAATGTATATTTTATATTTTATAAAACCCTCATCCAATATTGTGAAGAACAGAGAACTGGGATGTAAACAGATTTAATGCAGCTGTGTCAGATGTTATTGTAATCACTGGGTTTGTTTTGAGAATTTACGAGTTACATATAAACAAAATGGATTTTCTGTCAAATCAACTTGAGTTTAAAAGAATAATTTTTTACTTTAAACTTACTTTATCGTCGTAAGAGATGAGCTGAATCAGTGGGCACTGAGATTGCTTTTCTTGATAAATGCATACTTTGAAATTTGATATTCTTTTAATATCAGAAGAAGAAGTTAACCAAAGTTGTTAGTAGTAATTTGATTCATAAAAGAAATGGAGAAGGAAAGTTTTGTAGTCAAAACAGAACACACACAAAAAAAAAAAGTGTTGTCCCAATGTCAGAGCGCTTTATTCCCAACCGCAATCAACGGCTTCCGCCGAAAATGATATAAAATCTCTCTTTCACACACTCATTCTCTCTCTAACCTTTTTTTTTTTTTTCTCACTTTTTTTTTTTTTTTATTTTTTTTCTTTTTATATATATATATATATATATATATATATATATACATATTTTATTCGTTTTGTTTTGTTCTTATAATTATTTTTAATAAGTAAAAAGTATATCATGATAAAATATATTTTTAATGTTTAAACTACATCATAATAAAATATGAAACATTAGTAA
>Ga0214542_1009050_pt1 | contig 15860 bp, 8 predicted proteins | sample CNSS1metaG_FD_160096 | JGI IMG/M metagenome (GOLD analysis project Ga0214542, IMG submission 160096) | Root nodule microbial communities from cowpea collected in UCLA plant growth center, Los Angeles, California, USA - CNSS1 | ecosystem: Host-associated > Plants > Roots > Nodule | place: USA... | reverse complement strand
TTTTATTTTAAATAATTATATAATATATTTATTTATATAATTAATTTAAAAAATAATTTTAATTATATTTTTTTTTTTTTTTTTTTTTTTTTTTTTTTCTTAAATGATTTATATTTGATCCTCCCTATGTATAAGGATAAGAAAAACATGTGCACTGAGATACCCTTTAATGATGTTTGGTTGGGAGTGGATATATAATATTTAACACACTCATATAAATCATATATGTAAACATGTCATGTACTAAAAAAATTTAAATGAGTAGTTGAGATTTTCTTATCTCATCTATTGCTTTAAACCCATTCCACATATTTCTCCACCACATATTTAAATTCTGTCAGCTCCAATCTACAATTCATTAAGAACTCTCGTTTCTCTTTGTAGTATAGTTTCATTGTCTTTTGTCTCTATGTGGTAGTAAGATTCTTTATTGCCAAACTTTTTATTCTCTTTGATTTCTATCTATTTTGTTGGCTTCTCCATGCACAAGTTAGACTTGTGAATTTATCAACTCTATTCAATTTGTGGACATTGAATTTAAATGTTTCTTTATAAGAGGAATTGGAGTTCTGTTGAGAATCTTGCTAAAAACAACCCCATGCACATGTTTTTGGAATAAGCATGAGTTTTTCCATTTAATTTGTGCAGTGTATAATTTTGAATTATACCTATTTTAAATACTTCTAAATCAATCGACGAAGATGTTAATGTTATATAAACTGTTTGCTGTTATGCTCAATGTCTTGTTCAATATTATGACCTAACACCAGCTCTAATTAATCTGATTAGCAAATTTGTAGAATGATTGTAGTCTTTTAAAGAGTTTTGTCTTTTGCTGTTTAAAATTGCTTAAAATGTATTGTAGTTCTTTTTGTAATTTTTTTTCCACCACTAATATTTCAAGAGAGTCTTTTCTAAGAATATATGAATGATGTATTTGATAGAACTAGACAATTTAATCCTAAACCATCTAAGTATATTATCTATATATTAGATGATCATTAAGTATTTTATTAATAACAAATTATATTAAGTTTTTAAATCACTAATTGTTAATTAAGATATATTTAAATAATAACAATCTCGTAGGAATTCGCTCATTCAACTGAGTACTAACAGAGTTTAAGCAATTGTCTACTCTTAATGATATGCAATTGTCTCATAACGGTGGTCGGGTGGACCAAGTCACAATCAAATCATGGCGCTTGGACTCATATGCTCTTAAGTAGAAAGAGTTGCGCCTTAACTAATAGCTATAGCTTTTGGTCAAATGATAAATGCTTAATCCAACAAACATGATTTCTAAAATTCGAGCTAAAATTATGAATATATTTACATATTTTTTAATATTTATTAATGGAAATTTCATTCATTAAAAGGTACAAGTTTTATATTTTCCAAACATTTGTGAAAATTGTAAACTCTATTAAATCTAAAGTACTAACTTGTTATTTTAGTTAAGTTTTGATGATAATAATTAATACAAAGTTGCATACTCTAATCAAGTTACGATGTGTATAGGTTTTATATTTCTTTAACATGCTTAATATAAAAAAAATTGAGTTCTATACAAAATATTTGTAGGTTTAATTATTCTTTTAGTCCTTGTTTTTGTTTAAAAATGTTAAATTGGTCTTTCAATTTTTTTTAAGTTTTAATTTGATCCCAATTTTTTTAAAAATGATACAATTTTATTTTTTTCGTTAAATTTTTTTGAAACATTAAGAAATTTTCATCAAAATTATACAATATATAGACGCAATAAAAATTATACAATATTTAATTATTAAGTTAAAAAAATTAAATAAAATACCTAAACTTTAATGATATACACTATATAGAGACAAAAAATTATACAATAAAAATAAACAGAGATTAAATTCATTAAATAAAGATAAAAGTCATGAATATTTAATTAAAAATATAAAATCACGTTTTATTTTCATCTTAATATTTAATATAATGTGAAGACTTAGGTTGAAAATGAAATCATGGTGTCGTATGTGTTGGAGCACGTTCCCTCTAAATTGAGAATGGAGAAATTGACAAAGACAATGAACCCTGTCCTTTACAATTAGTATTTAATCCTTTATTGATTTGATAAAATAAAAACTAAGTTACATAGTCATTTTCTGTTTCCATGGCATGTTTCGTTTTCTAACCCACGTGAAATATCTATGAAGTCACTTTCTGCAATGACTGCTATCACATTCCAAGCTAAAGTAAGGGCCATACTTCAAAATTGAAATCAAGACTTTGCGGTGCCGTTGGTAAAGTGCTTCTTTTTTCTTCTAGTAGAAAGGGAAAAAGTAGTTAATTTGAAGGTTTTTCTTTCGTTAAAATGGTACATTCCTATAACTAATTTATTCATTTGGATGAAATTTCAAAGGGTATAGGTGTAGATAAGTCATCATTCAATTAATTATTTTACCATTTGAAGAAATCGGGACTCAGTCAATGAAAATGTTGCTTTTTCTTTGTTATTTAAGTGATATTTTTACTTGCTTAAGAAATTATCATTTAAGGGATATTTTTTTTAATTATTTATATGTGGATAAATTAGTTATAGTATGTCAAATAAAATTATTGATGTTATTTATCAAAATTTTACAATTTATATTTTTTAATTGTGATAGTTTAATTTAAAAAGTAATGTTTAGGTCCTTATTATTTTATAGATGTAGTTGTTTTTGTTTAGATGATAAGTTTTAAATATTTTTAATTTAGACTTGTTAAATTGAGTTAGGTTTATGTAATTTAAAAGAGAAAAAAAAAATCATAGTTGTTCTAGTCAAAGTGTTCGGAGTCCAATCAGCTTGAGCACTCAAAGTGTTTTGTCTTCTCCTCCCTCGAGGTCCTCTTTTATGTCTATCTTTTCGACCCCTCAGATTCTTCTCATGTTCAATGCTCATTAAGTTTCTTCATTTAATTATCGTCTTTTGTCATGCCTTGAACAATTACTCGAATTATGAGTTTTAACCTCCTCATTTACTACTCCTGACTTAGTGATTTCCTAGTATTGGATCTGACAACTAGGTCGGTCTTGTGTCTAACAGTTAAATCAATGTTGGATCCTGCAACTAAATCGGCTTGTGCCTAACCACTAGATCAGTCTTGAGTCTTACAACTAGATCGATATTGTATCTAATAACTAAATCAGTTTTGAGTCTTGCAACTAGATCAGCCTTGTGTCTAATAACTAGATCAGTCTTGGACCTTGAAACTAAATCGACTTTGGACCTTACAACTAGATCGACCTTGAGCATGACTACTAGATGAGCCTTGAACCTAACACTACAATTATAAATATACTTTTATAAAAAAAAGTACACCATCTCTTAAAAATGACAACTTGAAAAAAAAAATCAACAATAACTTTAGTGTAAAAAAATGTATTAAAGTTTTCAATTGATAATCATTTCTTGGAAATAGAATCATTAGTTGAATATCAATTTATCTAAAATTAGTAATTCTTTTCAAAAATTGACTATAATCGATAAATACTTCAGGGTATAATATTGCCATGAACAGTTCAATTATATAATTTTCGTTGCATCAATTAATTGCCGATGACAAGGGTTTTTGATTATTCGGATATTTAAAAATTTTGTTTAGTTTCCCATTTGTTTAACGATTACAAATTATAATTTTTCTGAACATTACTTTTCTACTTATACTAGCATATTGAATTAAAAACTAACGTATTGAATATAAAGGCACCTCGTATCACGCTCTCATCATAGACTAAAACATTGGAATATGAAAAAGATTATTGAGGATTTGCTATTCTTCTGATACAACTCTTTATCAATTTGATATTGATTTTTCCGAGTTCTGCCAAACTTATCTGAGTGTTATTGTTTTCTTTTTCAGGATCGGGACCTAACGTTGATAATTATTAAATGTTTTGATTGAATTATATGTTTCTTTGACTTGTCATCTTTATTCCTATTGATTTTATTCATGAGATTGTATATGAACTTTTCTTAATCATAAATGCAAGAGAATAAGTGGACCATATGAATTGATGCAAAATAAAATAAGATGAAGACCCATTGAGAATTAGAATACTCCAGGTGAAATTAATTTCTGTGAGTAATTTTGGAAAAAAAATTATGAACGAAAAATAAAATAAAATAAGCAACCCAAAATGAAAATACTAAGTAATATATTAAGGAATTATTTAGAAGTAAAGGTGGCAAAATAGATTTGAAATCAATGAACGATCATAAAACGACTTGAATCAAGTTGAAAAGAATAATGAAGTAAGACAAACTGAAGATTTCAAATTCAAGCTAACATCAAGAGGGAAGATTTCAAACTCAAATAGCATTTGTGGATTTGAAGAAAGTCAAATGAAAATCATATGAAAGAAATTCAAAAGTAGCTCTAAGACAAATAAATTATCAAAGAAAAAACTTTGTGAAAGGAACAATAGTTTGAATGGTAAGAGCCTATAAATGCAATTTCCATTTGAAGAGCTTAGTACAAGAAAGAAAGAAAAACATCTTAGTTAGGTTGATTTAAGAAATACCAAAGAAAAGAGAAAAAAATTGATTTTGAGAGATTCCTTTGCCAAACATTAAAGGGCTCGTGTTAATAACATAGAAATACTTAAAAGACAGTGTAAAAGTATTTATTTGTATATCTTTGTGTTTTCACTCATTAAATGTGTGGAAGGCTAAAAAAAAAATTAGGTTTCACTCACAATGAATTTTTGGAATTTAGAATGGAAACTAGAGAAAATTGGTGTATGGTTGAAAAGATTCAAAAAAAAAAAAAAAGTTGGCAAATTAATATAACCTACAAAGTTTGGGCAGATTGGCTAAGTTGGAAACTTGTAAAGAAACATTATGTCAAAAATATAAGGAGGCATGACGAATAAAGGTTATCCTTTATTTAATGTGAAATGAAAAATACTTTCAAGAAAATCTGAATGTGTTTAAAGATTAAAGGTTAACCTTTGTGTATTAATGGATTGAGCTCTTAACTACATATTTAAAAGGTAAAACTAAAGTTCATTTTGTTTCATTTAATATAAGTAGAGAGGGATTTTCTAGGTCATGAGTATGTAGAATTCGCAACATTTGAAAAAAAAAAGAAAAAAAATTTGTTGGCATATTCGTCATGACATTTAAGTAAAATTATAATTCATGTTTCGTTCACCGTTTGATCGGGTTAAAATTTTGGACAATGTTTATAGCATATGATTTTTCATTTTGAGGGTTGGGATTGCTGATTAGAAGTTTATGATAAGAGACATCAGTCTCGCATTGTTATTCAATTTTAAGGTTTATTTTTCCTTATTCTTCATATGTGATAGCATTATTGCTTTAATGTATTGACCAGTTGTAGCACTTATTTTGGGTTCATTGAGTGACTTGTGTCTATTATTTTTTACTTTGCACATTGAGAGGATCTTCCCACGTAAAAAATATTGTGGGAGTTCTTTCATTTCTTTTCAGTTAAATGAGTTTCAAAGACTCTTAAATCAATTGTTATGGATGTGTATTAACTTTGATAATGGGACCATGACTACTAAATACTCTATTTGAGTCATGGTAGATATTTTGGGTTTCAAGTAGAAACTCAACCCTTAATGGAATTGTTTCTTTTCAAATGGTAAGGAGTGTTGCTCTTAATGAAGAGATGGGAAGGAAGACACATGATTCTTCATATTAGTGTAAGATGTTTGTCACAAAAATAGGGGGAGAAGTAAAAAAAAAAGGAACTGAAGGGTGGTAGTGAGAAGAGTAGAAGAAAGTCCAAGTCAAGATACAAGAATGTCGAGTGTCATTATTATTATAAACCTAAGCACATCTAAAGATATTATTTTAAGTTGAAAAAAAGGGAACAAAGACAAAAAGGGCAAGCAAAAAAAAGAATGATAATGATGATGATGATTGTGTTGCTATTATTATACTACAAGTGGTGATCTTGTTCTTTTTCGTTACTATGACTATGTTGATCTTGTATTTGATGAGTATATGGATATTTGATAGTGGTGCTACACTGTCATTACCCATTCATATTGTTCTTAGCAACAAAGCTTTAGTGTAAAATAATTTAGAAATTTTTTGCCCTCCACCAACTACCTTTGACACACAATCATTACTCATCTTCAACGCTCCAAAATCACCAGAAATGTAAGATGTGAAAAACTTCTTCCTCGATGTGACACAGTGTAGCCCCACTATCAATTATTTACATGCTCTCATCAGATACAAGATTAATAGACTCGTAATCACAAAGAAGAATAAGATCATCAGATATAGTAGTAACATGATCATTATCACCATGATCATTATCTTTTTGCTTTATTTTCTTGCCTTTGCTCTCATTTTTCCACTTAAAACAATATTTTTTAATATACCCAAATTCATTACAATAATGACACTCCACATTCTTGTATTTTGATTTGGACTGGCTCTTATTCTTTTTTATACCATCTTTCAATTTTTTTCTTTTACTTTTTATTTTTATTTTTTGAGAAACACTTAGATTGAGATGAAGACATGAGTTTTCCTTCTCATCTTCTTATTAAGAACATCATTCTTTTTCGGTTAGAAAGAAACGTTATTAGGTATTGAGTTTGTAATTCAAACCTAAAAGATTTCTCAAAACTCAGGGATGTGAAATATTTAGTAGCTAGAATCTCAAAACTTCATCATTAAAATTGATAATCATTCGTTAGTTGATCTAGAAATCTTTATAACTCATTTAAATAGTGATTGCTATTTTGAAAATACACAAAAATTAAATTCAACACCATATTTTGGTTAGTATTATTTAAAACAATTTATAATAATAGAAAAGAACATTTATTGTTTGAAAAGATAGGAAAGGAAATGACCAAAAGAAGTATAAGGATGCGGCCCACATATTTATTCTGGTACCAGGAATGCAGAAGAAAAGGTGTGAGTGAGTGGTACTTGATGCAACTTGCATAGCAAACACATATACAAATTGGATAGGCAATATGGTATCAAAATCGGTTCAGCCGTCTCTACATCTTTTTAATAACTAAAACCTCATATTTATTACCAGCAATAGACCCACCACCCTCATGCATTTATTTGATCAAGGAGACTATTTTATTGTAAAAGAAATCGAATTCTATCATGTTTTTTTATTGTTTTAAAAAATGTAATTTTTATTTCGAAAAGATATAAAAATATATTTAAAATTATAGTGAAAATTTTGTTAAAAAAAAACTTATTCAGAAAAAATATAAAAATAGAAATATAAAAATATAACAAATATCAAATTTTTGAATTGAAATTTATAAAATTATTAAAATAGAAAAAGTATTCCAATTTATTAAAAAAACTTATTTGAAAAAATATAAAAACAAGTTTAAATATATAGATAAATATAATTTTTTAATTGAAGTTTATATAATTTTGAAATAATAAAAAAATATAGAAATTTATTTAAAATTTTTTATTCGCCCACCATTTGACGAGAAATGAGAAGACTTTAAAGGATTTAAAAAATTATTTAATGTATTTATTTAATTTAATTTTTATTAAATTATAGGCCATGAAGCTTATTTTCCTTTCAACAATTAGTATCGATTTTCAGTTTATTTTTAAATAAATTTTTATTATATACTTTATTTCTTTTTAATATATTTATGTACATCTTCACAATTAAATAATTAAATAAAAAACACTAAATTTATAAAAATTATATTTTTACATTTAAATATTTAATAAAAACAAGATAATCGAATTAATTTTAAATTTCTTATTTACAATAAATAAAATTAATTATCTTATTCTTTATTAAATTATTTAACATTAGATTATGTTTCTAATTTTTTACTTCATGTCTTTTCAAATAATTTCACCTATTAAAATTATTATTTTCCTGACTCTTTACACGAAAATTTTGACTAAAAAAACTATTTTAATTATATAAATATGCATTTCTAAAATTTAATTCAAATCAAATCTCTTAAAATTATTTTATTCTTTATTCTTACACATCTTTTACTAACTCTTTTTAAAAAACAAAAATTTATGACTAAACAAATTCTTTCTTTAATTTTTAACTAATTTAAATAAACTATAAATTCAAATTACTTTTATCTAATTTTAACTATAATCAACTGATTATTTATTTTTAGTTTTCTAACTTTCAATATCCAAAATTATTATTAACTAAATTTTTTTAACTAAATAAATATACATTTTTAAAAATATTACTAAATTTATCTTTAACTTAATTTTTCCATCTTTTACTTTTAAATAATTAAAAAAAACATCTAAAAATCTAATTTAGAATTCATACCCCGAACCGAGTATAAAATATCCACATGTCAGAATTTGGCTCCTTGAAGATTGAATTCTCACCTCGTGAAAACAAAACCAAGTTGTTCCTATAAATATTGTGCAGTATGGTGTGTGAAAAAGAAAACTCCGATGCTATGGAAAAAACAATTAAAACATTGAAATTTTTTTTTTAACATTTAAATAATTAAATACACAAATACTAAATCTTTAAAAAAGTTTATTTACATTTACAAATTTAAATAAGATAAAATAATCATATAAATATATATATATATATATATAATTTAAACGAGGACGAATATGAAAACGGATGAGGACGGGGACGGGATGAATATATATATCCCCATCTTCACCGAATAACGAGTATATATATTCATACCCATTCTCGTTTTCGTTCTCTTACTATTTTAATATTAATTAATTGATATTTATAAAATAATAAAAAATTATTGTAAAGAAAACATAATATTATCAAATATTTAATTTTAAAAGGAGAGTTATTTTTTTAATATAAATATTTAAAAATAAATTATAATTATATACATTTAAAATTAGAATACCAAATAAAATTTCATGATAAGCAAAACATTCATTAAATTTGAAAATGTAAATGAAACCTAATTGATAAAATTTAAAAATATTTAAGAAAATATAAGAAAACAAACATTCAAATTAAAAAAGAAAATTAGTGTCTCTTTACTTAAATTTTTTAATTTCAATAAAATCTTTCTTTTATACACTAATAAAAGTTATAATAAATCAGTTGATCAAAATCATATGTCAAGTTATTCTTGTGTCACTTTTTAGGTTATTGTCTGAATCTCAATTTGGTCCTTATATTTATCATTTTGATTTAATTGAGCCTTTTTTTTTTAAATTAAGTAATTTTGTCCCTTTTCAAATTCATACCCAATTTCACTTTTATATAAATGTTATAAAAATATTTTTGTTAAAATTAATAATTTTATTAATATTTTTAACAATGTTAAGTTTATTTAAATTTACATTTTACATTAAATTTAATTTTAAAATTTTAAATATATTCATTTTAAATTGTTATAAAATTTAACCTTTGAATTTATAAATTTGTTATTTTTAAACTAACTTGTATAGAAAATATAAACACAAATACGTTTAAAATTTTAAAACAAAATTTAAATAAATTTGAATGAAAAATATAAATTTAAATAAATTTAATCATGTTAAAAATATTTAATAAATTTATTAATTTTAATAAACATATATTTATAATATTTATATAAAAAATTAAATCTAACCTTAATTTGAAGGTCAATTTTAAAAATAAATTGAAACTGAATTAGACCAAAATAAGAAATACATGATTAAATTAAAAATATTATAATGATTTAGACACGTAATACGATGTTAACTTGTTAAAAAAAATTAAAAAATTACGAACTAAGATATAATACATATATAATATTATTACTATAATACTAACGAAAAATAGATAATTATTAAAAATTATTAAAAATAAAAATCCTATTGAGACGAATAAAATTGGGGAATGTAGACGATATTTTCAAACAAATATTGTAGTTTAACCTTTAATAATATGGAGAAGCCCAAATGAAAGGAATTTATTATAGAAAAGAGTTGAAGAGATAGACATAGAAATATTTGAGGTGGATAATTGAGTAAGAAGAGCGTGGTACGTTGTTGCTTCAAAAGAAGGGCATCTTCCCCTGAGTCACAGACTCGTGGCCTCGGCCTGAGTTTCTTTTACCCTAAAGCTGCTACCTACCCACTCTCTTTTCTTCTGCTACTTTCAGTGCCTGTCTTTATCTTTATCTCTACTATTGCCTCCTTAATAAGGCTATGTTATCTTTTCTTTTCATTTTTCTTATATTATATCCCATTAGGAATGGAAAACTGGGTGAGCCGGGAACTACTACTATCCGCTGATTCTTTTCTTCCGTCTAAAACTTATATTGCGCATTTCCTTTTTTTGTCGGATATATGTGAAATAAACTATTTTTTTGATTTTTTTAGTAGTCTCAGATATTAATGAATGTTTATAGATATTTTTTCTAAATTTTAAATAAACATTCAAAAAATATATTAATATTGAAAAGATTGACATTAAATTTAATAAATATTAAAAATATGAATTATATTAATATCGGTTGAAATCATTAATTTAAATAAATACTAAACAAAAATTATCAAATAAAAATAAATAGGTTTAATTATGCTCTTAATCCCAATTTTGAAGACAAAATTTCAATTTAGTAACCTTTTTTTGAGCAGTTTCAATTAGGTTTTTTATTCTATTTAAACGTATCAAGTGTACCCTTTTTGTTAAGTTGTAATAAATACCGTTTGTGGTTGTTGAGGTGGATTTATGTTACTGAAACGTGTTAATAAGACGTGGAATGCAGTGCAAAAATATTTTTATTTAAGGCAACTTAAAATCAATAGTTTTGAATTCCTGGTGCATTTGTGTTCTTCTCCTCCATTCAGTCATGAATCCGACCAATTGTTCTTCTTTTTCAAGTTCAAATGTTTGCGGAAAACACAACCCTAATGTCAATTGTTGTAGTGGAGGTGGGTGTAGAAGCATTATTGTAACACCCACTTGCTATTGTGGTGATAAGTCTGTGTTGAGAACTGTGAAAATAGCCAAGAACAAAGGGAAAAGATTTTAGGGGTGTCCAAACCTCAAGGTAATGTTGATTTGTAATTTTTGTAAGGTTTTCTGTTTTTTGATAATGACGTCAATGGTATATTTGGAACAGAGTGGAGGGGAACAATGTGGTGGGTACAATTACTTCAACTGGTTTGCTGATGTTGGGATTAGAGAAAGGGGTTCTGCAAGTATTGTTGTGATTCAAGATAAGTGTTGTGGGGATGTGAAGAATGAAGAAAAGATTGGTGGTAGTGTGAAGATTGAAGAAAATGTTGTTGGCACTGCCAGGAATGAAGCAAGGGTTGGTGGCACTTTTAATTCCCAAGAAATGATAAGGAGTTGCGTGATGACTGAAGAAGTGGTTGCTGAAATGAAAAAAAAAATTAATGATTTGGAAATATGTATTAATTCATTATAAAAAAGGATTAAGGTGTTGATTGGAGTGGTCTGTGTTTGACTTGTACTGAACATGATTAGTGTGTTTTTTGTGTTGATTTAAAATTAGTATGTGACCTGCCAGAGGTGTTATTGTAGTTGGCAAGAATATGTTCTATTGTTTATGTAATATTTGGAAAATGAATGGTATCAGTACTTGTTTAAAAAATTGTGCATCACACCTTTAATGCACTGCTACTGAAACTTAAATTCCAATTGGAAAAGGTAAAATTGGAGTGGTCCAGCAATGACAGTTGCACATCAGAATTGGCAGCACAATGTTCATATTATAATTTCAAAAATAAACTACTATAGCAGTTAAGTGTTTAACATGTGTAAAGGAAGTGGTCCACTACTACGGAAATGAAATTCACAAAAAATTGGCCCACCAATACCCAATTACACATAATGACAAAATATACTACGCCAACACTACATTAATTATCTTTCAAAAAGCTACACAAAGAAGTGAAATTAAGTTTATAGTAAGCAAAGCATATGTAGTCATGGTTTCCATATGCGTCCCCTCCTTGCATTCAGTTTTGGCCTCGCCATTGCTCTTCCACGTCCACAGGTTGCTTGTTGAGATTGTTGACCGCAAGCCCTTGGTGCTCCAATACGTTGCACACTTGATTGCGTAGAAGGACCACATGTTATGCCTTGTTGCTGGGCTGCTCCAATAGAAGCCTCTGATGGATGTGAAGCTTGGTGTGATGGTTTAGAAGGTTGTTGTGATGCTGCATTAGAAGGTTGTTGTGTGTGTTAAGGTTACTTGGATGACTGAGTAGAAGCCTGTGGTGCTTGGGTTGGTTGTTGTGATTGTGCCTGGGGGCAATGCCTCCTGTTATGCCCAAGTTCCCTACATATACGACATCTCTTGCGTAACCCCGCTTTCCTCATTTGTGAATCATCTTACCTTTTGGCCATTCTTCTAATCTTCTATTCTTTTTTGGTCTACTTGGAAATGCTCTTTTTGGAGGAGGCAAGATATCAGGATAGGATGTAATATCCCACACCTTTTGGCCATTGATTGCACATCATTATTATTTTTAAAACCTTTTTTTTTCACTTCCACGTTAGTCTCATCCAATGCCTTGTCATTGTTTCAACAATAACTAACCCTGCCATGCCACTATTCAATTAACTTCGTTTAGCACAACTTAATAGTAAGGACACATTTGAGACATTTAAACAAAAAAGAGAACCTAATTGAGACTACTAAAAAAAGGTACAAAAATTGAGATTTTTTCTCAAAAATAGGGACCAATGACATAATTCAACCAAATAAATATTAAACTTATAAGATTAGAATACATACTAACTTTGATTAATATTAAAAACAAAAAAAATAATATTAGTTTAATGAATATTAATTTAATAAATATTAAAAATAAATTAAACTCAAAATTAGTTCAATAATATAAGTTTTAAATTAAATAAAATTAATATTAGTTAACATTCTTACAAGATCGTGTATACCATATAAAGACCTTCAATATTAACTCTTTCCACGTTTTCTAACTTTTAAGTTAAGATGTCATGAGTCTTTATCTCCTTAAAGCCAAAAGGGGTGCGAACAAAAAACACTTCAACCTTCAAGTCAAACCAAATGTGTCATATGGTAATAAATATTATAATAATAGAACATAACAAATTACCTTATGTGTTGTGCTATTTATATTGTATTTGTCGTATTTTCATTTGTTCACATAACTTTGTCTAATAATGCTAATATGTTTTAATCATTACTTTAACTTAATCATAATTTATCAATGTTATTTTGTCCTGACAGACATGATATCATTCTGACGAGTAAATTTAGGTCGAGAACATTTCGATCTCAGTTGACCAAGATATTCTCGGTATATATAATACATTTAAGTTGGTACTGACTTCGACATATTTAATTTTATTCAACTTTTTCTTCTCTTTAAAGTTAGAATTGACTTAAGTAATCTTATTTTTGTTGATTAAAAATTCCATATATTTATCCGGTTGACTGCATTAATGTTCTAATTTGATATTATAATCACTAGTGCAGATTTTGCTTTTTACCTTACTTTATATGCTTCGGTTGGCCAAGAACCGAAGCATATAATGGCGCGATGATATTTTTGCAATTTCAGACAATTTTTATGCCTCGGTTCAACTAAAACCTGAAGCAAAAAAGGGTTAGATGCTTCGGTTCAAAAAAACTGGTGCCAAAAGTGGCTCATATGCTTCGGTTGCACAAACCCGAAGCCAAAAACGTGGCTGGTTATTTCAAAAATGCAGTAGCCGTAACATCTTTAGCCTCGGGTGGCACTGAGCCGGGGCCAAATAGGGTTATATGCCTCGGTCATTGATTGAACGAAGGCCATATAGTTTAATTAGGGCACAAAACTCGCGAGCCCCTCTTCTCCTTCCCCACGCTGCATTTCTCCTCTCTCTCTCTCTCTCTGCAAGCTGCTGTGTGAAAATGAAGACGAGGAGGCCTCCACCGTGTGAAAACGAGAACCACCACTGGCGAGTTGTAGCAAACTCTCGGGAAACGGCCGCAACCAGCACATTACCCTCGCAAAATGCAAACTCTGCGTGAGCCACCGCTGCATGAAGAGAGACCACCATTGCTACTGTCGTGACGCCTCTACTAAGGAAGAAGAAAGGAGCAGCACGCCTCCCATTACCAATGGCAAGCAGCAACACCACCGGTCACCACCGTTACAGCGAACGCACCGCGAAACCCCACCACTGTGATGCCGGCAACCACACAACCGTCGGAGTTGCAGCTCGACGCAGATGGAGACACTTTCATGGAGGCGAGAGAATAAGACCTCCTCGTGCTGTAGGCACCACGACAGATCTGCAAAGAAAACCAGACCATAACCAAGCACCACCATGACGCGTTGTCATTCCAGACGCAAAAAGAAAACGACTCTATGGCCTTGGGTCCCACTGCAACCGAGGCAGAAAACGACTCTATGATCTCGGGTGATAACCGACGCCAAAAGGCCTTCCCTTTTGGCCTCACCCCAATATGTCTCGGTTCTAAAACCGAGGTAAAATTACGAAAATAACCGAGGCCAAAAACTCTTATTGCACCGATGAATACTCGTATTTAACTTCTAGAAAAAATAGGGAAAGAAGCAAGTATTTTTTCGCTGATATACCTTTGTTTCAAAATATTAAATAAACTTATTCCAAAACTTTTGTGTAACTGCACTTGTATTGTTGGCCAGGTTTAGAAATTGACTCATAGAGTTTGATTTATCTGTGGTGGTTTGTGGATGGAATACCGGTTAAAATTTTAAACCTTTTCCTTTTCTTTTTCTTGTATTAATATGGGTGGAAAGTAAATTTAAAAATATTTTGATTAATAATTAATATATTTAATATAATTTAACAATCACATATAAAATCTACAATTTTTAGGAATTATTTTTTAAAAGAAACAAGTAGTTATGAAGTAGTTATGATGAATGATTATTAGTATTTAATTGCAATATGTGAATGTTATGAAAAAATATATAAAATACGACTATGAATAATAATAATAATAATAATAATAATAATAATATTTTTTACAACTTTTTATAAAAAATATATCTAAAATATTAATTTTTTATTTTAAAATATGAATTTAAAATGTTGACTTAAATGATTACATAATGAACTGAAAAAAAGTTGAAAAGGACTAATAATATAAATTATACATATTTTATTAATATTAATAATTAATATTATTAAGTTGATGTATATTTAAGTTTAATTTAATTATTTTTTTATTAAACTTATGTTAGATTTTACTATAAAACTTTAGCATCTCAATTAATCTGATATCTTAAAGTTTCAAAACTTAATTATTTGTTTTACTATTGGATTTGTTGATAAAAATTTTAATGGTTTACATATAAATAAACTATTAATTTTTATAATTATTGGTATAAAATTAAATAATTCATTTTTATCATTATTCTTTTTTAATAAGAAAGGATAAATATTATAAATATGGTTAGAATCATTGCTCAATTTTATTTCATATTGTCTTTTATAATTAATAATATTAACTTTAATTCAAATGAAATTTAACAACATTTAATATTAATTTATTTTAAGATATGAATTTTAGCTAATTACAATATTTAATATTAATTTCTGTTAAATTTAATTTAATTATTTATATCGAATCAACTTTAATTAATAGTACTAACTATTATTAATAAGGTTAACTTTTACAAAATTTATAAATTTAATAATATCAATAAAAAATATATTTATCATTTAACTAATATTTAGAATAGTAAGGGAACAAGTATGATCATGAGTAGAGATGACAAATAAACCCGTGCCCGTGGGTATCACCCGAACCCGTTCCCGTTTTGACGGGGAATCCCCGCTTTGACTGGGTATGGGTATGGGTATGGGTAATACCCGAAATTTTCAACTGGGGATGGGGATGGGGATGGGGATGGGGATATATATATACCCGCCCAAATACC
>Ga0214542_1009049_pt1 | contig 15862 bp, 7 predicted proteins | sample CNSS1metaG_FD_160096 | JGI IMG/M metagenome (GOLD analysis project Ga0214542, IMG submission 160096) | Root nodule microbial communities from cowpea collected in UCLA plant growth center, Los Angeles, California, USA - CNSS1 | ecosystem: Host-associated > Plants > Roots > Nodule | place: USA... | reverse complement strand
AGGTTTGATTATAGGCTTCAGTAAAACTTTTAAGAATCACAGTCTCATGCACAAAGTTAACAAATACAAAAAAAAAAAAAATACCGTACAAAAAAATATTAGAATCTAAATGATCTATAATTTAATCAATGACAAATTTATATTTTAATTCTTTTTTGTAGCCAAAATATTAGTAAAATATTAAAGACTAATTTAGTGATCACTTTACAATTCAATCTATTTTAAATACTAATAATTTTTAATTTATAAATTATTATTTAAATTAATAACTATAATTATTAATTATTTTTTGTTTATAAAACTAGTTACTGTTTAAGTATTTTTTTTTAGTAATTAATTATTAAAAATTATAAATTGTCAGTATTAAAATTGTTTCTTTTAACATAATCTTCTGTTTAATAAAATTTTATAATTGTGATTTTAAGTTTGCAGTATAATACATATTACGCTAATTAACATTTAATTTGCTCCCAATATATATCAGTTTTAGCTATAAACTCACAATATTTACTAATAAGTTGTTTTGTTAGCGAAGATCCAAAGGCCATAAATATTTTTATATTCTTTTAACGAATAATCTTATTAGGCAACTTGTCAAACATAATTATTTTTTAAGCTATTGTTTTCATACACAATTTTTTTTTTCACGAAATTAAGATAAGATGATAGTTCGGAAGGCAATCAATTATATTTTTATCGTCTAAATCAAATATGATTTAAATACGATTTGATTTTGATATTCGTTAGTTTTCTCAATTTGATTTTAATATTATTATTTTTTTCAATTTGATTTTAACATTCATCATTCATCAATTTTGTTTAATATTTGATCTTTTTTCTACTATTTAGTTAACGAATTGCGAACATTGATTGTCACCTATGATACACGGATATGATACATGTATCGGACACATATCTGATATGTCGATACGTTTATTTTGAAAATAATAGAATACGATACGTGATATATGAATATTGAAATATGTACAATAATTCTTAAAAACATAATAAATATATGATTGTTATTGTGTGAATTCAAAAAAAAAAATTATTGTCACATAAAATTATCACTACAAGAAAACTCTTAAATAATGACCATTTTTAATAACCAAAAATACGTTAGAGACCAATTCCCTAATTAAAGACAAATTTAGAGACCAATTATTTTGGTAGTCGAAACCTTGATAGCTAATGTTAGTGACCAATTTTGAAATTAATTCATAATAAAAACTATTTTAATTACCAACTTAGAGACCAATTATAATTTTTTGAAATTATTTTAGTTGTAAATAATTTTTAGTTTTTAAATTGGTACCTATATTAGTCACTATATAATAACTAATTATTTTTTATCACTAAAATTGGTTATTATTCAAATAATTTTTTGTAGTGTACTACGACTTTATAAATTAGATGTTTTATTGCTAAGTATGGATAAAGTATCCTAAAGTATACGTGTAGGACACGAATACATTATCCAAATTGAAGTATCGGTGTATCATCGATTGCCACGTATTATTTCATCCTATTTTTAATCTTTTTAACTTTTTAATTTAAAAAAATATTAAATATCTAGGTACCAAGCCAATATCATATCATAGAGTCGGTATTCAATTTGATCATGATATTAATTATTCTCATTCAATTTGGTTCCAATTTTTTTTTAGATTGAACAATTTTATCTCTTTTTAAATTGAGACCAAATTTAACTTTTATATAGAATTTATACGAATATTCTAATTAAAATTCACATTTTTATTAAATATTTTTAATTTAAAATTAAAATTGATTTAAAATTAAAAATATAATTTTGAAAATAAAATAAAGATCAACACCATTGATTTAAAATTTTAAAAATTAAAAATCACATAAAAATAAGTTATATTAGTTTATATTATTTATAATCAATGTAATTGTAGTGACCGCTAATATAGGCTTCAACCTTTTTTTTTAAGTTTGGTAGTATTGCTTTTTTTCCTTTTTGTCTTTGTTTTGAAAAGGTCTCTGAGTAGGACAACAAATGTTTGTACGTAACTGATACACGATATATTTATTGTTCTAATTTATAATTTGTGTTTTAGTTCTTAAATTATTATTATTTATTTTAAAGCCTAAACAAAGTGGAATCTCTTTAAATTAAAAATTTATCCATCTCTGGTGCATTTCTCTCCGTAGTAGACTTTAACATTAAATCTTATATATGTAAAACTAATTTATAAAACATAAAATTTATATTTATAGTGACTTGATAACGATTTATTGGTGAATAAAATAATAAATTTAGCATATATCAAACTTTGTTAAATTAGATTTATAATTATATTATATCTAATTCAACTCAATAAAATTGATTTATAAAATAAAATTTACACTTATTTTTATATTATATTTTTTTTTTTATAAATTTCTAACAATATAAAATGCCCAAAATTCATACAGTGGAGTGTAGTCATTGCTTTGAATGAGGAAGGATGGCCACAAAGAAGTGTAAAACGCTTGAAACTTAAAAATTTTAAGGTTTATAGTTTAGTTTGATATCACATCTAATCACAAGGATAGTTATGACATTTATAAATATGTATTATCTAGTTAGAGAGAGTTCCAAAAAGTTAAATAATGTCACCAATCTTTGGTTTGTCGTGATCCTTCGTCTTCATATGACCATATCTTTACTCCTAATCTCATGCTTTAAATAAATAAATGAATAGTACTCTTAAAATTTGATTCCTGTATTACATTTGAGTTTTATTAATGAAAAGAAGTACTTGGAAGAAAATATTTCTAACAAACTTAACTAAAATATGTTAATTATATGAAAATAAGAATTTAAAAATATTTAAAAATTTAAATATGAGTTTAAGTTTTACGTTAAATAAAAATAAAAATTTAGCACCATACGTAAAGATAAAAAAAATTCATAAATTAATTATTTTAAGATTTTGAGTTAAAATAATATTAATGTCTTATATATTCATATGATGATGTATTTTTCTGTGTTCCTCTATAAAAGTTGAAAGTGATATATAATAATACTAGCTAGGTTTCCTTCCTAAAAATACATCATAATATTAAAAGATGACACAGGACGACATTTTTATTATAATGTATCAATATAGCTTCTCTTTCATAAAATAGTAATATAATAATAGAAAAATGTTTAAAGTCCAAATCTTCTAATTTAACAGGTTGTGAATAATATTTTACCATAATTATTGAGTTAGACTTACAATTTTAAAATCGTAGAAGATATTACGGGAAAAAGATATAACATTTAGAGTTTTACAATATAATACTTTCTATATATAATGTATTAGGATTACTTATTTACAAAAGTATTCCTTAATAGTTGCAAATTGTTCAACCCACAAATGAAGATACGTAATACACTACAATCCACTTCGTACCACCCAAGATTTAATGGAGCTTGTCCACTCTTAACACCAAAAGTGATGACCTTTCACTCCATTATTGTACAACCATGACTAATTAAGTAGTTAAAAGAAATATGTGGTCTGAAAAATACGAGAAAATATGATGATAGTTGTGGTTGCACTCCTTAAATAAAATGTGATTCGTGTGATTCCAGGAAATTAGGTTTTGGGAGAGGTAGATTTCTAAACTTATCATTTATTAATACAAAATTGGGTTGGTCAAAAGTGTTAAGAGTAATTCTATATTTAGATTTAGCATTTTAGCTCTCCAAAAGTCAATTTCACTATATTTTTTGAAAATATTATCGTCAAAACATTTTGAAATAATTTTTCAACCAAAACTTTTAATGCAGAGTAAAACAGTTAAACCCATATCACTACAAGAAAATGTCTTATTAGTAACCAATTTTAGTGACTAAAAGTTGTTAGTCACTATAGTGACCAATTTAGATACCAATTTACAAAATTAAAATTTATTGGTTATTAAAATAGTCACTAATATAAATAAAAAATTATAATTGGTCACTAGATTTGTCACTAATTAATTAGAGAGCAATTTAGTAACTAAGTTATTTTGGTAGCCAAAACTTAGGTGGCTAATTTTTAGTGACCAATTTTCTTTGGTAGCCAAAACTATGGTAACTAATTTTAAAAACTAATTTAGTGATCAATTATAATTTTTTATTCATAATAATAACTATTTTAGTAACCAATAACTTTTTACTTTGTAAACTTGTATCTAAATTAGTAATTATAATAACTAACAATTTTTGGTTACTAAAATTGGTTACTAATGAAGCATTTTCTTGTAGTTATAGTCTTAAATTTAATGTGATTGCATATTATTGGAATATTATATATATATATATATATATATATATATATATATATATAATGATAATTTGTGAATATTATTTATGCTGTGAGTAACATGTGTATTGTGGTAGAAATCACTCATATTATAACATTTGATATAGGGTATTATGATAATGTTTTTTTTTTATTTTTATTGTATCTTTTAAGAAAAATGTCCTTTCTACTCTTTATTTTTTTTTTTCATTTATTTGTTCTTTTCTTGATTTACCTATTATGTGTGACTCAAGCTTTTTACAAACACGTAACATAAAAAAAAAGAATCATAATATTATTCAAGTGATCTTTCTTTATTTAAATTTTATTAAATAATATTAGTTATAATTATTACTATTATTATATTATTATAATAAGAAATAACAAAAATTGTTAATAATAACAATTTTACTAATATAAGAACAACAATTTTATTAATATTAATTTTATTATTATTATATTATAATTGTTATTCATATTACTTTCTGCACTGACAAACTCTCTATATACAGTTTTTTTCAAGACACTTTTACGCAACTTTCTTTTTATCTTTTCATCTGATTTTATTTCTTTCAAAACCAAACATGCAATTAGAGAGTATACAAATAAAAAGTATCTACAAAAAGAGATAATTAAGGTGTTACATCTATTTTAATTTTTAAATGATTTTATAATCAGAATAAAAAATTGTTAACATTGTAAAATTATGTAAGTGAGTTAAGAACGTAAGTGAAGAGTGTAGCATCATGATTTAAGTAGTTGCCATGCTTTGTAAATCATAGTAGATAGTTTCACAAGACGTTTTATAAATCATGATAATGAAAGATGAAATACTTTCACCTTCAAAAGGTATACAAACTAAAAACAAATAAGTAAACTCCAACTCGTGTGTCTATATGTTTCAAGCGTGCACTAGTTCTACATTGAATGAGGAAAAGGAGACAAGTTGTGTGAGACTAAAAAACAAAAAAACCGTGTCAATATTAATAGACTCTTTCAACGTTGTCACTATCATATCATGCATGTAATCCTCCTCCATTAACTTTTCTAAAATCTGGTGCAAGAAAAACAGGAAAATGAATGCTTGGAGTATACTTAACAATTATATGTATAAACTATTTTTCCGTCCAAATCATTACAACCTCTCTTGTTTGTTCATCGTGAGGTGGCATATAGGATCGAGAGAGAAGAAAAGTAAATATTGTGATGAAAAGATGAGATTTTAATGTGAATAATTGAAGACAAATATGAACACTATAGGATGAATAAACAGTAGGAAGTGAAAAATAATGTTTTGGTTAGAACAGCACCGTCCACCTTTGTGTTCATAAAACCATGTGGTTGCGACTGAAGGCCACACCGTCCTTGTTCTATGTTCTGTCTCAATCATTGTGATATATGTATGGCATTCCAACCTCTGTATATCTTCACCTTAAACTTTTCCTATGTTTATCTTCATTGCTTTGAGAGTTAGGTATATGTGTGGTTCGGGATATAAACGAGGGTGAAAGCTTATTGGATCAAACTTTGTGAAAAATAACGTGTTATGCATGGTGGAGTTTGCACATAGCTAATGTTTTATTAATAGCAACAAGTTATATCTATTCCATAAACAACCCGACAAGAGAGATTAAAATTAACTTTACTATAGGTTTCGGATCTATCAGGTCATACAAATCAGAGCATTCAACTGATACTCTTCTATTCAAAGTGAGAATCGTGTCTTATGAGCAGGACGAGACCATAAATTATCTTTTACTTACCGCTGTAAAGTGATTACCAAAATATGAAATATATGTAACAAATGAACTCGGAACTTGAGGGTAAGCCATAATCAAATTTAAGTACATTTTGAACATTTTCATCTTTTAGAGCTAAACCTCAAAGGTGGTATGTTATGGAAGGGGGTGTGGATTGCTATAGTGTGGACTTTACGGAATCATAGCAATAATATTTTTTTAGGAGTGGTGTACCAAACCCAGACCCAAAAGAAATTTTTAGTTTGATCCAAGTGAGGGTATGGACATGGTTGAAAAATAAAATGACAAATGTTAATTTTTCATTTTCTGATTAGTGTTTATGTCCTGTTCTGTGTTTAAGGTTCATAACTTAGAAACCCTTTATCCTTTTCGCTTTACTTTGCTAGGTGCAATAATAGGTTACCTGTATAGGTTTTCTAACTTATAACCTAGACTTTACGATCTAAAATGCTTGCTTTTTTTTTGTAGAGATGGTCTTCAACTTTCTATCTATGGATTAATCAAAATCTATTATATGTTTGGATGAGCTCTTTACAGAGTAGGTATAGGGAGAGGTTTACGTGGGAATTCATTGGAACCACTATCTTTATTTGCATGCTAAATATGCAAGAGGAGTGATTGTAACTTGTAACAAGTCGATATTTTGTGCTTGAGGACTGAGTATAACATAAATTAGTAAAAAGAATACCTCTAATACTCACCTTACCTATATGTATAGGATAATATTCATAACTCTTTGTGAAAATTTACAAACAGATGAAAATGATCTTGATAGTTAAAACTATAGGCTATACTTGTTAGTTTGTAATTGATGAACTAGTTTTTTTATGTGTAAAAGAGTTAAATAACCCCTAAGTGCTTTATTATTAATATAACGTTGATTTGCCAATAAAAAAAAATAGCGTGTGAGATCCCTGAATGATAGTACAAGTTTACTTCTTAATATCAAGAACAAAAATATGTTGTTTTAGAGATTTTAAAAAATGTATTTCATCTTAAAATTATTTTAGCTAAAGTTTCTTTTAATTTTTTTTCTCTCAAAAAAGTTACCCGAACGATTTTCAAAAATTATAATTAGATTTAACTAATTTAGGAAGAATAATGCGTCATACCAAGTTTGATATTAGGCCTATATTTACCAAAAATATGTATTTATATCATACAATTTTATAGTATCATGTCCTCAAGTTTTTACATTTTCTTATTCGTAAATCCTATCCTCAAGTCTTACAGTACTTTAGGTTGTATCTCTAACTTTTATAACCGGCAAAGTGTGAAAAAAGAGAGCTTACATTTTCGTAATTTAAAATCCAAAATTATATTTATAAAAATATAAAGACCTAATTGAATTATTAAAAGTATGTGAACAAAAACACGTATTTTGTTAAAAAAATTAATGTGAGTTAAAAGTTTTATATCTAATTAAAATAAATAACATACAATTAAATTGACTCATAACTTATTGATAAATTGATTGATTTAAGATATTAGAAAAGGTTTAAACTTCTATATAAAATTTTTATATATATATATATATATATATATATATATTTTTTTTTTTTATTGTAATGTTATTTAATTGTTTATCATGTTATTTGCATGCAGAATCGATTCACGACTCGCTGAACACAATGATAAACGTGTGTTTTTGTCTTCAGTCAGCAAAAATCCTAGGTTGTTCAACTGTTTAAGCGACGGTGTCTGAATTAATTATGCAATGAATTTGGACCAGGTTGTTCTAATATAAGGATATGTTCAATAGTCTTACGGGCAAATATTTTGCATGCATGGTTTTTCATCAGCATGATTTTCATTTTCCGGCATGTTGTGTTTTTCAGGTGACAGATCCACTTGAGAGCGTGGGTAGCACAAGAGAGTGAAGCATTACCTAATGAAAAAAGGTTGTTTCATATCATTTGATAACTTGTATAAAATAAAATAGTCTTAATAAAAATTAATTTTTATATTTTTATAGAAAAGAGAAAATAAATAGTTATAAAAAGTAATATCAAATGGTACTAAAAAAAAATATGTCAAAATACTATTATCTTTACCTAATAAGGTTAAAATGTTGGTTTCGTTTATCTAATTACTTAATTAGGCCAAACTAAAATGGGGACCAGGCTTTCAATAATTAAACTCTAATTGCTCTCATCCTCCTACCTTATAACTAATCACATTAGGCTAAAGATACTTATAGTATATTTAAATTATTTTCGTATAATATATTTGCTTGTAAATGGATTTATTTCAAGTATTTTTAAATCTTTAAATTCTTTTGACTAATAAAAAAAATATTTGGAAAAAGCATCTTAACTTCTCCCTGACTAAGTCCAGAGTAATAAAATAAAGTTATGAATAATTAAATTGAAAATTGAAAAACAAAATCAAATAACTAAAAGTTGGTGAGAAAAATTACGTATAAATTTAATAAACTAAAGTTACGTATGATTAAAAATTAATGAACTAAAATTGCGAGAGAAAAATATTTAGAAACCAAAACTATAAGTTTTACAAAGTATAGGAATTAAAGATATAATTAAGCCTATATAATATATCAATATTATGTAGTACTCTGAACTAAGAAAATGATCTGGGATTAGTCTTCATAGAGAATATTGGTCGAATGGAATTTAATAAACTGGGTCAACGCAATATATCATTGCAATATAGTAAAAGAAAGAAAACAAAAATGTCTCTTATTAATATATATTTAGCATACACAAAAATGTCTCTTATCATATGCAGAAAATATTATTGGCAAGAATTGTGTATTTCTAACATTCGACAATTTAAATTTCAGTTTAGAATGATTTCTACGTAATCGGTGCCGTATTCGTTTTATGGACCACATATTTGGCCAATTGAATTAAACTTTCTGACTTTGATTTTTCCTAACAAAGGATTTAAATGTTAACCAAAGCTCAAGTTCAAATTTCGGCTACCCTATTTTGCATCTCAAAAGCATGAGTTTAACCTCACATGTGTTTGAATTGATGTCAAATAATGAGGTTCAAGTGTTTTTCAAAAATTTCATTTGGGGATAAACGCTTTTCTTCGATAAATCATACTCGGAAAACTTCAACGTAAGCTTTAATATTTTTGTAAAACAAAAAAACAAAAACAAAACGTAAGCTTTAATTGAAAAGAAATACTTTGACTTGGATTACACCAAAACCAAAATCAACACCGTTATTATCATTTCCATTTTTGGCGGCACACACACCATCACCATCTTCCGCTCTTTCGTCCACACTAGACTGTTTGCATTTGTTGCATCACAAAGTCACAATAAGATTTTTCATCATCTTTTAACGTGTAAATGAACAACATAAACATGATTCACAGGTAGGAAAGAAGGATCTTGTGATTCCTTCCATTCAATTTTATGGGGAGCCTAATATTTCGTTTTAATTTATATGATTCTTTGTAATTTACTTTATTGCTACATGTTAATTTTGCCTGTTTTTCCTTTTAAGTGAGATTCAATATCATCGAAAGAAAAAACATGATAGGCTATCACATAACAACAAATCAATAAGTCATAATTTGCACAAAAATATATAGTCAATTTGACTTATAAAATATTAAATTATGAGAATAGTGTTTAGGAAGAGTTTAGATGTGACCTATTTGAAAAATTGAAGCATTGTATCAACTCAATTTTTGATATGAGAGTACTTATTAATAAACTAGTCACACGAGATAATTTATGTAGTAGAGATATATAATTAAAAAAGTAACACGTGTGTTATGTGTGGAACCACAAATAAAAATGTAAGTCATTTATTTTGTTTTAGCTATAAGGTAACAACACAAATATGACAAATTTGTGACTTTTGGATAGAAAGAACTTTTATTTATCATAATAGTGCAAAAATACATTTTAGCCAATTTGAACTCATAAGATTTAGTAACAAATGTAATTATATGTGACAAAGTATGTGGTTGACTATCATTTGTGATATTTGAACTCATAAAAAATGGAGTTATTTTTAGAAATGCAACAATAGACGTAGAGGAAGTTTTTATGTTAGCATAGACTAGAGCATGAGCCTGATCATACATAAATATTTTATAATATTTTCTTACTCTGACTAGTGTTAATGTCTCAGTACATGTCTACTTTTAGTTTAAATCAGGTAAAAACTAAGTTTAGGATGAATCAACCTTGTTCTTTAATCTTATAGTTTGGTGAATCACGATCGACTTATTCTTTGTGGTTTGATTAATATTTAAGGACCGCTAAAAAACAACACTTTTTACCATTGTTCAAAGTGGAAACAAAGACATACTAGATGAAGATCAACAAAGATGAACAATGATGAAGATATGATGTGAAAATTAGATTGTTAATTATGTAAATTCATGTTTTTGGGGTAGTCAAGAAATTTTTTGATGTGTCTTATAAGGATGTATATTCTTAACAATTTATTGTGGTATGTTAATTGCTTTTTCTTTAATCTTGTAAGGAAAGATGTCCATAACGTGACAATTCCATGTTCTTTTTCTCTTTACTTCTTTTTTCCTGTTTTTATATTATGTTTCAGAAAATTTGATATCTATTTTCAATACATATTTGTTATTGTTATTGTTGATAAAAAAAATCATATTTTACAAGAGATACTTGATACTGATAAAATCCTAACTTTCAATTTTTTTAAGTAATTAATTATTTAAATATTAAGTCACAAGTTATTCTGTGTGTTCTTTTTCTACCGGTACAAATGAAGTTTTTTTAGAGTTTAGAGAACTGAATGACGAAAAATGTTAATTTAGGTATTTTTTTAAAAATGTAAAGTTTTACGCCGTCTGTGGGGATCGAACCCACGACCACGTGGTTAAAAGCCACGCGCTCTACCGCTGAGCTAAGACGGCTTTGCTGATAGTTAAAACAAATATATATAATGTATTTATTGTACTCATACGTTCCAAAAAATATTATCTAAATTTTCAGATTATACGTCTCAAGAAAACAGAAAAGGAGGTGAGAGGAAATTTGAAATAAGCAAATATAAAAACACATTATAGACTACATGTTTTGAAGTAAGATTAAGCATATTCTAAACCAACATGTCATTAATCCAAGTGATATTAAATTCGATTTTCATGTTCGAATCATGATTAAATATGGAAGGCTCATTAAAGGTCATTGTCTAAATTTTTCCAATAGACATTATACATTAACAAATTCACTAATACACATTTCATAAATTAGGGCTTTGTTAATATCAGTTAACATCTTTATATAATTATATAAAGATGTTTTCACTATTGTAGATAAGTTAAAAATAGAAAAATAAAAGACAAAAACATATTGGTGATGGAGGAAGAAATGGGTGTACGAAGAAAAAGTCTTACTGTTGTATCCAATGATTTGGGCCGAAAATTAATGTAACAGCCCATTTTACATATTTAAGGCCATGAGAAATTAAATAGGACACGTTTGCTTCTAATAATTTTCTCTTTCGCATTTTTTTTGTTATTTGTTAATGTATTTTGAATTATAAAATCTGTATTGTGATTTGTACACATGTAAAACATGTTTGAAAGTATTATACTATTGTTTTCGAACTGTGAAATTTGCATCCGACATTCCGAATAGTCATTTTGATATATATATTTTTATATTGGAAACTGATTTTTTCAAAGTGCACTTTTTACGTTTTGAATATTTTATTCTGAAAATGCCTTTGAAAACAGTGAACTCAATTTTTTTCTGGTTGTTCAAAGGCTTCATCGTTGCCACAAGATGCATTGAATGTTTTCTTAGACCAATTAACATTAATGTCAGAAATTAAAGCCCATTTTTTTATTAAAAGAATTTGTACATATTATTTATATTATTTTCACAAAGAGAAATGATATAATCTAATGTCTAATTATGTTTTAGGTGAACTAAAAAACACTTAAGCAAACACAACAATGATGTAACAGCTATGCCAAAGAAATTGTGAATTTTTCCAGACATTATAAAATTCTTTGATTTTCTTAGCATCGAGTTTTAAGGTGAACGATGTAATGCATGCCTACAGCTAACCCCGCAAACTTTTGAAAGTATCTTCAAATTTGGTTACCAAAACACGTTCTTTTGTAAATACTTAATTTTGTATTATTTTATTATCCAATCCAAATGAAGTAATCTTTTTAACTTCCACATTTTTTTTTTTCAAAGGCAGAATTTGAATTTTACTAAGTTTGGTATTAACACGAGGTGTGAACAAGAACAGCCAAAATAAGGTATCAAAGATCACTAAGACAATATTATCCCTACCTCCTTTCAACATAATGTAAAGGTTGCACTACAATTATTCTACCTTACCTGCTTATAGTATAAATATATATATATATATATATATATATATATATATATATATATAAACAATTAAAGTAATTTGTGACACAAAATTCATATAACCCAAATGACTCTTCATACATAGATATCTTTTATGCATTGTGATAAGTCATCGATAAAAGTGGTGTTGGATTTGGTTGTGTTTTAAGGTATGCATTCTCATTAGGATAAAATCAAAACACTAAAATGATTTAAACATGCATATTCTTTTCCCACACATTTTTAGGCACGGGTAATTTGAACTAACCAGAGACATATTTATGGATAATGTTGGTTATTGTTTTATCAGCATGAGTAATGTTGATAATCAAACAAAACCAGAAAGTAATGGGTAATGCTACAATAAATTATGAGGTACAAGAAGAGTTGAATCGTAAAGATTTTGACGATGACAATTACGAGGAACCACGAACCAAATATTGGAAGATTATTGGAAAACTATTTAGTTATTGTTTAAAGCCTCTTGTAATAAGTTCTTATTGTATGTAGTTGTTTAAGTTAGCTTAGAATTTCATAAAATTGTGGCAGACACTTAATATTTCTGTAACGTTTTTATTTTTGCAAAATGTACTATGATAATCAATTATCCTAAGTTTTCTTCAGTTTTCAAAAATGCCACTAAAATAATTGATTATCTTAGTGGATAATCGATTATTAGCGAAAAAAATTGTTTTTAGAAACTACTCTGAAATAATCGATTATCATAAGCGATAATCAATTATCTTTGGCAGTTGGAACTTGTTTTTTCAGTTTCTTGACCTAATTTTTAAAACGCTATTTATAGAGCTCATAACAACTTTCAAAAACACGTTTCTGAGAATCAGAATTTTAGTATTGTGATTGCTAAAGAACTGCCTAAGTGATTTTTAAGAAAGGACCTTTGAAAAAACTAATGCGGATAGAGCAATAACTTTTACCAAGTGGGTTCTTGGGGAATTGACTGTTGTTGTTGCTGCTAGGAAAGTTGGTCATCCTCTGTGTGTTTCAGAGGAAGTGTTTTCATCTCTTGTGTGAGATGTGTTATCTAATTACTCTCTTTTATATGGTTGTACCGTGTTTGTTTTAATGATTTAGTTAATCTCCTTATTTGAGATATTAAAAACTAGACGTAGATTCTTTTTGATATGAACCAGTATCAATACTTTTGTTCATCTTCTTCCCTACTCTATTTATTAAACCGCACTTGCTTTAAATGAACTGAATCTTTCACTTAAAATAGAAAATTTTTGGAAAAAAAATAAAGTCTTAATTTTTATTGATAAACCAATTCACCCCCCTTTGGTTTTTGTCCATACGTGAATTAATGGTTGTCCATTGATTCGAAAATGGTTGGACAAAACTAAACCTTTGCTGAGAGTGCCTCTATTAAAAGACCTTCACTTTTTTGTGAGTGAAAATTATGTCTTTTGGAAAGTAAGAATGCAATTTTTTCTCGGATTTCTTAATCAGGATTTTGGGATGCAGTTTTAAATGGTTCTTTTATTCCTGTGATAATTGTCGATGATGTTCATGAAATTAAACCCTTGCTCATTGGACTGTAGATGAAAGCAGAAGAGCCCAATATGATGTATGGGCAAGAAAGATAATATCATCTGCTTTAACCCTTTACGAATTTTATAGGATATCTATTTGCTCTAGATTTACATTTTTTCAACCTAATTTAAATTTGATTAAAACAACAATGAATCCACGTTAAATTCAAGAGATCAATCTAATGAATCTGACTATTAGGTCTATTAGATATGGGTTGGGCCGAGTAGACTCAACCTTTCTTCTTAGGTCATCTCGGCTCAACCATAGGTCCTCCTCGACCTTCGGCTAGAATCAACTCTGTCTTACCTTTGGTTAAGGTCGATTCAGACTGATCTTCAGTCGATCCAACTCGGTCAAACTTCGTTCAAGCTTTGGTTGAGGCTAACTTGGTCGAACTTCAGCTACGAGCAACTCGGGTGATCGTCGATTGGGGCTAATTCAACTGACCATCGATTGGAGTTGGAACTAAAAACTTGTTACGAGATTGGCAAATGTACCAAATCGTACAAGTAATAAAGTGAAAAGTCCAAGTATCGGTTTCCAAGATACTTGTGCAACAAGTGAAAACTATTGCAATTCATAACTCAATTAGACAAACAAATTTCATGAAAACAAAAATAAAATTCTTTTTGTATTTTTATCAAACATGTGGTGTACAACAATATATGATAAAGGCTTCACTGAGATTGTGTTTCATGATTCAATTCAAAGCAAAAACATCAAATAATATATTTCTAATTCTTTCTCTAGAATTCACACCATTTGTAACAAGTAATGTCTTACCGACAAGTCTAAATGTGAATCATAAAAATCATATGTCTACCAATGTTTATTATAAGTTTGCATTAATATCAAGATTTTGATGTTATGAATGACTAAATGTTCAACATCTATGTCTAAAATGTGAAATCTATTACTTGTTCTATCTTAGTAAGATTTATCAAATTATCTCTCAATCAGCAGTTACCTTCACATATGCAATCAATCTAGCATATGCAATTAAAACAAGAATAAAACACAAGAGTGATGAAAAAGAATTATAATGAATAGTGAAATTCACATAGAGTTAAGAATACATTATGATAGATAAGAGAGTTACTACTCCTTAACATTCTGAATATTAGAATAAGAATAAAGATGAATACTACTCCTTCCGAATGTGCTTTTATCCTCTCTCCTTTTAGGTCAAATGTCATTTTCCTGAAAAAAATTATTCTTTTCCTCCCTCTCCTAAATGGGTGTTTATTTCCTATAAGGGTTGTTGATTTTTTTTTTTTATTCTCATAATAGATTACACTGAATCCATTATTTCTAAAGTTCAGTTTTTGAAAACTGAACCAAAAATAATTTCTCTTTATAGAAGACAGATTAATATTTCTGTAATTAACTACCATCTTTTAAGCATAAAAAATATGCTCATGACCCGAACACTACCTTATTTAACATGTACAAGACAAACATATAACACATTAGATCGATGTCTTTCAATCTAATGAGTCAAGCATAAATATATATACAAAGAGGTTATTCACTTGGTTACAATTAAAGTCACGTGTTTATTTGCTTGGGAAAAAAATAGAAATGTTGAAGCTTTCACGTGTTTCACATGAATCTCAAGACAAATAGAACTTTAGATTATTTGAGTCAACATTTACTTTTAGGAAAAAAAAAACCATATTTAAACTTGTTTTTGACTACCATATTATAAATAATGAGACATATTTATTGCTTAATTTTCGTTAACTAATTTCTATTAGGGAATTTATAGGGTCTTCTATGTTAACTATTTTTTTCCTAAAACATGTTATTATGTGTATATTCACATTTGATATATATATATATATATATATATATATATATATATATATATATATATATATATATATATATATATATATATATATATATATATATATTTTATATATTTATATATA
>Ga0214542_1009045_pt1 | contig 15877 bp, 21 predicted proteins | sample CNSS1metaG_FD_160096 | JGI IMG/M metagenome (GOLD analysis project Ga0214542, IMG submission 160096) | Root nodule microbial communities from cowpea collected in UCLA plant growth center, Los Angeles, California, USA - CNSS1 | ecosystem: Host-associated > Plants > Roots > Nodule | place: USA... | reverse complement strand
GTATCCGGATAGTCAAGTCTTGGGGTCTCAAATGAGTTGGTAATTTATGTGTGAATGTCTGTTATTGTGTCTGACTTTGAAACTGCATGTTGACTGTTGTGATATAAGATTTCTTTACACTAGCTTACCCTTTCGCTTGCTTGTATGTTATGTGTGGTTTTCTCTATTGCGATGATCATCAATTTTATTGATGTGAGCAGATGTGAGAACCCCTGGCAGTGGTAATGATGATAGGAATGCTACAGCTTGATGGACTGGACGAGTATTGGGTCCACTATGGGGCCCATCATTGAAGGGTTTTATTAGTTATGATTCTCTTGTTTGTACAAGACCTAGTATAATTATTTCTCCTGTATATTTTGTTTAGGCCGTGTGGGGCCTCTTTAATGTAATAAGGATATGTTTGGGGTATTGTGTACTTCATATCCCAAATCTTCGCACTCTGTAGATATTTATGTATGTGGCGTTTTATTTAAATGGGATTTATCTATTTAATTGGGACGTTACAATTATTAGTATTATTATTAGTATTATTGTTATCACTATTATTAATAATTATTATCATTATTAAGAATTATAATTATTATATTATTATTATAATTACTATCATGTTTAATTTAAAAAATTGGCATTATGAAAATATTATATTATTCACCACCATAATTATTATTACTATTAATATTATTTTTATTAATAATAATAATAATAATAATAATAATTATTATTATTATTATTGGTTATTATTATTATTATTATTATTATTATAAACTATAATTATTTTATTTTTATAGTATTATTATTATCAATTATAACTATAACTATTATTATTATCAACTCTAACTATAATAATAATAATATTATTATTATTATTATTATTACAACTATTATTAATTATAATTATTATTATCATTATTTTATCATCTATAATAATTATTATCATTATTACTATCAATTATAAGTATTATTATCATTACTATTAACTATAATTATTTTTATTATTATATTATTACTAGTATTGTTACCATTATTATTATTATTAAATAAAAATTATAATTATTATAATAGTTATTAATATTATTATTGTTTTTATTATGATTTGATATACATTTTACTTTTACTTACTATGTAGGGAATATGTTTCAATTATTTGTCCTTTGTATTTATTTTGTTGTTCATTTATCTTTACATTTGAACAATTATTTTTATTAAAAAAATTACTAAATTTAGTAAAATAATAAAACTGAAAAAATATTTTTTATTATAAATAATTATTTAAATTTAAAATATAATAAGTAAGAGGATAAAACTAAAAAAACAAAAAAAAGACACCAAAGATGTTTATCTCTTTATACCCGTAGTTGTATTATTATTATTATTTTTATCACTACGTGATATTATTATAGTGTTATTATGATTATTATGATTATTTTATTATTATTATTATTATTATTATTATTATTATTATTATACTTAGACACACATTTTACTTTTATTTACTATGAGATCATATCTCAATTACTTGCACTTTTTATTTGTTTTGTTGTTCATGTTATCTTTATATTTGTGTAATTATTTGATTTAAAAAAATAGTTACTAAAATTAGTAAAATGATAAAACTGACAAATAATTTTTTATTATGAATGATTATTTAAATTTAACAAATAATAACTAAGATGATAAAATTGTAAAATCAAAAGAGGACACAAAAATGTGTATCTTTATATATGTAGTTGTTGTTGTATTATTAATATTATTATTATTATTATTATCACTACGACATATATTATTATTATTATCATTATAGTTAGGCACACATCTTAATTTTATTTACTACGAAATCATATTTCAATTATTTGTCTTTTTAATTTGTTTTGTTGTTGATGTATATTTTTATGTATAATTATAGATTATTATCGTTAACATTGACCTTAGTATTAACATTGATGTTAATATTTATAGCATAACATTATTATTATCATTAGTTTGTTATTATTGGTATCATTATTATTTTTATTATTATTATTACTAGCGAAAACATAGGCGCTGCCGCGCCTGTGTTAGCTTTTTTTTTGTGTCTATATGTATAATATTAAGAATAATCAATGATAATTTATGATGGGTATACGTAGATTGGTTGAAAAAGAAAGTAGTAAATTACTAATACGTAAGATTGTGTATGAACTAATATTTAATACATTTGATCAAGATTTGGGGTTAATGAGCTATATGTGATGGAGTCAATGGTAGTTGCCTATAAATATACAAACTATTTTAGTTGGTGTCTATAAATATACATTCGTTAAACAACTGAAATATATATTTATTATATACATGATGTAGAAAAAAATTAGTAAATGAAAGTATCATAGATTTACATCCTTAAACATTTCTTTAATTGGGAGGCCAAATAAAGATTGATGTTTAGGATGTGTTTCAACTTTTCTGCATTTTAAATAAATTAAATATTATTGTTAATATATATGTAGCAATTGAAATATGTATAAATAATAATAAAATAATATTTATTTACCTTTGAAGCAGTCTTCTTAATTCTTTGTAGAAGACATGGTCCATAAATTGTTGAGTTTTAAAGAACTAAAAAATATCATTGGATATTGTTATTTACTTATGAGACATTAAATGTATATGTAATGGTATACAAATATTGAAGAAATAGTAATAACCTCATTGATGCATATATTTTGATAAACACAAAGATTGTTGTTGTAGCGAGTATGGATTGGTAATGATTTTTGTTGTTTCCTGGTAATGGAAAGAAGTAAAAAAAAAGAATAAAGATTTTGTGTGGTATAATAGAAGAATAATGGAAGAAAGTAAATAATTTTAAATGTGCATAATAACTGCATGTCTTTTGAGAAAGTAATTCTCGTTTGATTAAATTTGAAAGTTGTGTTTTATCAGTTATCACAGTGGATCCTCAACTAATAGAATAAATTTCCAAATGATGATACTACAATTTAAAAATGTATCACACCTAGCCGGCCTCGCTGGCATATCCGCACATATCATCCTTTACCGACATAACTATATCGGCAAAGGCTGGGGGACTGGTGTACCACACCTAGCCAATTCGACCAAGTAATAATAATAAACGTCCACCATATCTACACGCAAAGTTACTCAGGTAACCGGCCTAGGCTGACCTAATCCTAATCGGCCTAAACCGGTAATCTAAGACACTAAATACCAGCTTAAGACCACATATTAGTGATAGCGGCACGAGCCGCCAAAGAGGTAATCGGCCTATGCCGACCACCCTGGTATACTTAATGAAATCAAAGCACTCCTAAAATTCAGTAAGCCCATAATAATCAGACTAAGGGCCTGGGCCAAGGCCCAGGCCCACCTATGGCTCAAGCCAGGGCCCGACCCATGGAATGGTCATACATAATTAATAATCTATAAATATACATGGACCCCATGAATTAAAGGTACGCATTTATTACTCCATTAATCACCTGATTTGACTTTTTGAGAGCTTTGGCTAACTTAAGCTTCGGAAGTAACCTTTCCCGGGTCCAAGCTGATATATGCTAAGGGGGAAGAAGCCAACCGAGGAGATAGCGGATATGGGTAAGGTGATACTTGGGCCTAACTGATCTTATTTCTTCTCTGCAGGAACAATTGGCGCCCACCGTGGGGCACGAGATAACAATTTACTACCTGTTTTTCTCCGAAGATGGTTTCAACCCGTAGCAGAGTTGGAGCTAACAAGCAAGCTGACGCTGGCCCTTCAGGACCCACTAACATCACTCCGGATCTGGCCGCCATCCTAGACGATCAAGCCAAGATGCAACAGGAGTTGGCTGATCTGAAGAAGCGAAGTGCTGATGAGATGGAAGCACTGCGACAGGAAAACTCTCGCCTCAGGTGAAAGATCGAGGTCGATCCCACTCAAAAGGGAAAGGCCAAAGAGGCATATGAAGCTGTAAGGTCCCCGACCTTCCAGCCCACAGAAGAAGAAAGCGAGTACAATCCTACCTCACACACCTTCACCACCACTCAACAAACACCCATCCCCTCAACCCATCCCACTCACTTCCCCTCCACCCTACCAGGGCACACCGCGACCCCCACCCCTGCCGCCACCCTCCCCATCACTCAGGTCACCTACAATATACCCACCACCCTACAACCCCCACTACCTCCCTACAACCCTTATCCCCCCTCACAACTTCACCTCCACCTTTCCCACCCTTGTCCACCATCCCATTCCCCCCATCCACTCCCACCCCACTAACCCAGACGTCGTCATCCCTTCATTGACTTTATCGCTAACACCCCTTTCCCACCAAGTGGGAACCCTTCACACTAGAACGTTACACTGGTGAAACCGACCCCGACGAACACCTTAAGGTCTACATCACCCACGTCGCCCTATACACTTCCCAAGACGTCGTCTTCTGCAAAGCCTTTCCCAACACCCTCAAAGGCCCCACTCTCGAATGGTTCACAACCCTACCACCTTACTCTATCGACAACTTCGACATCCTCTCCCACATGTTCACAACTCATTTTGTTGGCAGCCGCCCACATCAAACTACTACAATCTCCCTCCTCGGCATTAGGCAAGAATAGGGTGAGCCGCTTCGGGCATTCATCGATCGCTTCAGCAAGGCTGCCCTTCGCACCCCACACCTCAACCAGGAAATGATTCTCCAGTATATGGCCCTCACCCTTCAACCCAGCCCCTTCGCCAACAACGTCTACCTTCATCCACCTGCCTCTATGCATGAGCTAAAGTTACGGGCCACCGACTATGTTCGCATGGAGGAAATGCAGACCCTTCACACCAAATTTTGCAATGACTATGCACCCACCGCCACCAACCCCACCCCACCACCCTCCCGCCTTGATCCAAGACCACGAGAGCCCCGACAACCCCGCTTTACTAGATATGCTCCCCTTAATGTCCCCAGATCCCGCCTCCTTGATGAGGCCTTACAAGCCGACCTCATCCCACCACCACGCAAGACGACCACTCCCCCCAATGCTGATATGATCAAATATGGCCACTATCACCGTAACCATGGCCACACTATAGAGGACTACAAAGCACTCCAAAATAAAATTGAAGAACTGCTGCGTGCTGGTCACTTTCGCCGCTTCATCCACAGAGAGGATCATCCCTCTCGAGCCCGTCATCCTCCTCGCTCCGACCATAGACGCCCTCCCCATGACTCTCGCCACGATAGACACCCTACCCAACCCACCAAGCAAGACCCCCAACTGGCTCGCACTGATGTTACCCCTGTCGACCCTCCCTTACGTAGCACTATCAACACCATCTCTGGTGGTTTCGCTAGTGGAGGATTCACCTCTTCTGCCAAAAAGAAACACCTCCGCCATATCCAATCCATCAACCACATTACCCATTTCCATCACAGACGCCGCATGCCTCCCATCACCTTCACCGACTACGACTTCCACGGCCTCGATCACCAACAAGACGACCCTATGATCATCAATGTTGAAATCAAAAACTACGCAGTCAAAAAAGTCCTTATCGACCAGGGCAGCTCCGTTGACATCTTCTACTGGGCAACATATCAGAAACTCTAACTCCCAGATACTACCATGGTCCCATATGATGAACTAATCTATGGCTTTTCTGGAGAACAAGTATCCACATGCGGCTACATTGACCTTCACACCATCTTCCGTGACGGAGCCCAAACCAAAACCGTTCCCATCCGCTTCCTCATCGTTGATGCACCCATATCTTATAATGTCCTCCTTGGCTGCCCCTCGCTCAACACCCTTGGCGTCGTCGTCTCCACCCCTCACCTAGCCATGAAATTTCCCTCCCCTTCTGGCGACATCCTCACCATGCATTGCGACCAACGCCTGGCACGCGAATGCTACATGGCCAGCCTACGCCCACAACTCCCTATCCAGCAAACCAATCACATCGAGCGGCCACCCGGTTGTGGGATCGCTCTGTCGGGTGACGATCTAGACCCCAAAGTGGGCCGAGATGTTCATCTCGAACCTGTCGAACAGACCACCCCCCTGGAACTTTCGAATGACCACCCCTTGGAACTTTCGAATGACCACTCCATCAACCTTGGCACCGGATTAAACTCAGACGAGCGTGCCATCATCACACCTGTTCTAGTTGGTAACACAGACCTTTTTGCTTGGTCAGCCGCTGACTTACCTGAAGTAGACCCTCTGGTAGCATCCCACAAGTTATCCATCTACAAAGAAGCCTGCTATATCTCCTAGAAAAAATGCAAACTCAGCGAGGAACAACGCCTAGCGACTAAGGCTGAGGCCGATAAGTTACTGAGCGCAGGATTCATTGAAGAAGTTCATTACACCACTTGGCTTTCTAACGTAGTCCTGGTGAAGAAGGCCAACGACAAGTGGCGGATGTGTGTCGATTACACAGATCTAAACAAAGTCTGTCTTCGAGATGCCTACCCCCTACCCAACATTGACCGACTTGTTGACGGCGCGGCGGGAAACAAAGTCCTCAGTTTTCTTGACGCATACTCCGGTTACAATCAAATCCCCATGGTCGCATCCGACATGAACAAAACCACTTTCATCACAGACGACGCCAATTATTTTTACAGAGTTATGCGTTTTGGCCTTAAAAACATCGGAGCGACCTACCAACGGTTGATGGACAAAGTTTTTAGTCATTTGATGGGAAAATGTGTCGAAGTATATGTCGATGACATGGTTGTCAAATCTCCAAGCCATCACCAACACGCGCAGGACCTCTCAGCAGTCTTCTCCGCATTACGCCAATACAACCTTCGCCTCAACCCTGACAAGTGCGTATTTGGCGTCGACCGTGGTAAATTCCTCGGATTCATGCTAACCCAGCGCGGCATAGAGGCCAACCCTGAAAAGTGCAAAGCGATCATCGAAATGCGTAGTCCCACCAACATCAAAGAAGTCCAACGCCTCATAGGTCGCCTTACAGCCATTTCCCGCTTCCTACCCAAACTAGCTGAACAAACCCAACCCATCATACAACTCCTCAAAAAATCCGCCAGGTTCACGTGGACTGACGACTGTGAACAAATTTTCCAAAAGCTGAAAACCACCCTTTCCTCACCACCTATCCTCTACAAACCGGATACTCATCAACCCTTGTTGGTTTATATCACAGTCACCGATCACACCGTCAGCGCTGCGCTGGTTCAGGATGTAGGCGGCACTCAGCATCCTGTTTACTTCGTCAGCAAAACGCTACAAGATTCTAAAACCAGATATCAAATGGTGGAAAAGTTGGCCCTATCTTTGGTACACGCAGCCCGCCGACTGCGCCCATACTTCCAAAACCACAACATCATTGTCAAAACCGATTACCCAATTCATAAGATATTGCAAATACCAGACCTGGCAGGACGGATGTCGTCCTGGGCCGTGGAGTTTTCCGAATTTAACATTCGTTATGAACCTCACGGCCCCATAAAAGCTCAATGCCTCCTAGACTTCGTCAATGACCTCCAACAGAGACCCATAGAGGACCAATGGACACTTCATGTAGATGGTTCTTCAAATCCGAAAGGTGCAGGTGTTGGCATCGTGTTGGAAGGCCCAAACGATATCCTTATTGAGAAATCCCTCCACTTCGCCTTCAAAACATCCAACAACCAAGCCGAATACGAAGCAATCCTAGTCGGCCTATCCCTGGCCTGCGAGGTTGGCGTCAAATCCTTAACATGCAAAACCGATTCCAAGCTTACTGTGGGCCACCTGAATGACGAGTTCCAGAACAAGGACCCCACCCTTTTACAATATTACCATCTAGTCCGTGTTGTCATTCAATCCGCCTTCGACCAAGTTCGCATCGAACACATTCCTAGGACCGACAACATCAGAGCTGACATCCTATCCAAATTAGCTAGCACCAAATTAAAAATCCGCCATCGATCCCTATTGCAACATACATTATCCACCCCTTCCATCACAAATACTTGCCATAACCTAACCTACACCCAAGCCGACAACCTAACCCATTCCCAAGCCGACAACTAGACCACTCCTTATATCCGATATCTCCAAACCGGTAACCCCCCACCGAATACTGACAAAACTTGGTTAGCTAAAGCCGCCAGATATACCATGATAGGCGATGATCTTTACAAACGCGGATATGGCCAACCACTTCTCAAATGTGTCATTGCAGAACAAGCCCAATATATCATTAAGGAATTGCATGAAGGCATTTGCGGCTACCATTCTGGCACACGCACCATGGCTACCAGAATTCTTCGAGCCGGTTACTTCTGGCCGACTATAGAAGCGGATTGCCAAGACTTCGTCAAAAAATGCAAACCATGCCAAAAGCATGGCAACCTCATCCACCAGAAACAAGAACAACTTCATTCCATACTATCCCAGTGGCCCTTCGCTAAATGGGGGATGGACATCCTCGGTCCCTTCTCCCCCGGCAAAGGCCAAGTAAAATTCTTAATAGTAGTCGTCGATTACTTCACCAAATGGATAGAGGCCAAACCACTAACCACTATCACAACCCAGCAAGTCTCGCAATTTGTTTGGAAAGATATTATATGCCGATATGGTGTCCCACATACCATCATCACCGACAATGGCCGACAATTTATAGATAAAGAACTAGCCAAATTCTACACCGGTCTAGGCATCAAACACATAACCAGCTTTATGGAACACCCACAAACCAATGGACAAGTAGAGGTGGCAAACAAGGTTATCCTAGTGGAACTACGCCAGCGGCTGGACAGCGCCAAAGGTCGATGGCCTGAAGAACTAGTAGAAGTGCTATAGGCTTACAGGTGCACCCCTTAATCAGCAATAAACGAGTCTCCGTTCAGCCTAGTATACGGTGCAGACGCCATGATACCCGTTGAAATTGGCGAACCATCCCTGCCCCGAGAACTATATGACCCAACCCACAATCATCAAAACATGGCCACTCACCTCGACCTCCTACCCGAGCTAAGAGAAAAAGCTCAGATATGCAACTTAGCCGCCAAACAAAGAGTTACCAGGAAATATAACGCCAACTTATGCCCAAGATCGTTCATAAAAGGAGACTTAGTTTGGAGAATGGCCAGCAGTGCAAGAAAGAAGGATGGCAAGTTCTCCGCCAATTGGGATGGCCCATACCGAATACGTGAAGACGCTGGAGGAGGAGCATACCGGCTGGAGCAGTTATCTGGGGAAGAAATACCCAATACATGGAATGTGTCCCATCTCAAGTTCTACTTTAGTAAAAAACATGTATTGTATCACATTAAACACTTGTAACCCTGGGTGTACTCTTTATCCTCACCTGGTCTTTTTTCCCTAAGGAGAGTTTTGGCCAGAGAGGTTTTAACGAGGCACCCCAGATTCAATGAATAATACGAAGGGTTCCCAACTTTACGACCATTCTTTACGTCACTTCTCATATTCGTTTAAGTTCCCCACCCTTACCACAAGTAAGCGGCTTGGGTCGAACACCCTTAACTTGTTGATTAATTCGTTTAAGTTCCCCACCCTTACCACAAGTAAGCGACCTGAGTCGAACACCCTTAACTTGTTAATTCGTTTAAGTTCCCCACCCTTACCACAAGTAAGCGGCCTGGGTCGAACACCCTTAACTTGTTGTTAATTCGTTTAAGTTCCCCACCCTTACCATAAGTAAGCGGCCTGGGTCGAACACCCTTAACTTGTTAATTCGTTTAAGTTCCCCACCCTTACCACAAGTAAGCGGCCTGGGTCGAACACCCTTAACTTGTTGTTAATTCGTTTAAGTTTCCCACCCTTACCACAAGTAAGCGGCTTGGGTCGAAGACCCTTAACTTGTTGATTAATTCGTTTAAGTTTCTCGCCCTTACAACAAGTAAATGGTCAGTGTCGAACACCCTCAACAAACAATCGAGTTCGCCAAACATAACATCACGACTATTGACATCCGACAAACAAGATAACATACGCAAAGCACTAATCACATTAAAAGAAAAGCAAAGTAATGTACGGAGTATCACATACATAATGTACCAATTATTACAGAAATAGGATCAATAACCATTTCAAATCATAAAAAATAAAATTCCTATTTTGCCATGTCATTGCCACTTTCCACGGTAATCTCTGCTTCTTTCTCCTCCTCGACTGCTTCCTTCTCCACCTCCTCCTCTGGGCTACTCTCAGCCTCATTAACGAGCTGCCCATCAACCACATCTTTGTTCACATCAAACTTAGAATCAGCTGCATCAACATCCTTATAAAAGAAGGTCGTCTGTCGCAATCCCTTCTAGAACCCATTGATGTGCTCTTGGATGATACAACCCTTCAAATCATCAAGCTCCACTTCAGCAAACTCATATTTTTCCTTCAAATCGTCATAGTTCGCCTCTAGGTCCGTTATCCTCTTATTAAGCTTACCCTCTGAATCCAAACATCGAACCTTCCAGGTTCCCAACCTTTTCTTTTCCTCCTCCAAACTTTCTTTCTCTTTCTTCCAGGTCGCCCTCTCCTCCGCAAACTTATCAATTTTCCCCTGCAACTCCTCCACCTTTTCCCGGTTTCCCTCATTTACATCCCGATGATACAAAGATCCAACCCGGCGACTTAAAATCAACGCCTTACTTCCAAATTCCACCATAGTCCTCACAAGATTATCCGGCTCCATATTGTCAATAGAGTTGATGATTGTCTCCAGAAGATTGATATCGATATCTTTCCTATCAGACGTTTCCGGCAGCTCAATCAAAAAGGACTCTGGCCCTTTCGCCCCACTCGATGACCCCGGCCCAAGCAATGCCGCCCTAACCTTCTTCAGATCTTTACCCTTACCGGGTCGAGCCAGTAATTCAGCCTTCCTTTTAGTGCCGCCATGCACATGCATCTCAACCAGTGACTCCTGTAAGTTTGGAACATTGGTGTTCCTAGATGTTTTGGCCTTCGCGGCCATCTCCTTCCTCAATGTTTGGAAAAGTGTCAAGTTCTTCTTCCCGGATTGAGCCATGTGCCCTACAAAAATGCACCAAGACCCGGTTAAGTCAACTTAGAAACATTAATACAGTTTAAGTCATAAACAGATACCTTTAATATCAATAATCGAGTGAACCGAATTATAAACCCTAACTAGACCCTTAGTGGGCAACTTATCAGAAAACTTCATCAAGACCTCCACCACCTCCTTATCCACCGCCGACAACTCGTCAGTGCCCATGTCCTTGTACCAAGAAGGGCTTCTCGTCCAACTAAACGGGAATTTTGTATTCCTATCTGCATTAAGGAAATAGGACATGCCCTCCTCCTTCACCACCACTTTAAAGTACCTGTCCTTGAAATGCTTGAAGGATTATGAGAACGCGTCCAATCTGCTAATGCTAGGGCGACTCACCAAAGATAACCAAGTAGTCGGTTGGCGGGGCCTAGTGTCATAAAAGTACAAAAATGCACGAGGAGAAGGTTGTAGATATAGTGATTGACACAAAACACGAAAAGCTTGCATGTAGGCCCAACTATTCGGATGCAGCTGTGTAGGTGCAACGTTGAGCTCATGAAGTACCCCCATGGTAAAGTCGTCCAGCGGTAACCTCACATGCAGCTGGGAGAAATGACACATATACATATAAAAAAAACTCCTCAGCCGCCCCCTCTTGCCCGTGGCATACGCGGTCAATGGCGCTCACCCGCTCCAAGGAAACAATACCCCTATTTACACCTTTCGCGATAACAAGGGTACAATTTAAGCAAGAATTCAGCAGACGAGACCACCGAAACAAAGACGATTGATTACAAACATCAGCAGCCACCCACCCATAACCGTCCTTGACCGACCAGTTACTCTCCGCTATTTCTTCTAGAGGGTCTTCTCGCACCTCAGTCACCGTCTCCATCGGAATTCTGTCCACCATAGCCGTAAGGCTAGTACTCTTCTCCTCAACATGTCTACCTATACTCCTTCCGGACTCCATACTTTCACTATTGGAAGAAGACAACGACACACTATCACTACTACTAGACATACCTTTTTTCTGAAAAGTTGACGGCAAGAACTAGGAACTAGTCAGACAGGTATAACGCACGCAAGATCTCTGATTGTGAAATTCTCGCAAATGAACCAACAAACATAAACCCATCGTGAAATCCACATTTATAAGTGTGAATCCCAAAAGATAAAACTTCTTCCCGCCAAAATCACAGCCCATACCAATCGACACAATCATCCCAAAGGCCATGAGTATCAGAAACGACGGCGCAAAAGCCCCCCTTTGATTAGACCTCTGACACCCCTTCACTTGCTACCTACCTTTTCCCATCTTTAGCCTTAACACTATTTATCACACTTAAAGGCTGGGGGAACTGGTGTATCACACCTAGCCGGCCTCGTGGCATATCCGCACATATCATCCTTAATCGACATAACTATATCGGCAAACATTGGGGGACTGGTGTACCACACCTAGCCAATTCGACCAAGTAATAATAATAAACGTCCACCATATCTACACGCGAAGTTACTCAGGTAACCGGCCTAGGCTGACCTAATCCTAACCGGCCTAAACCGGTAACCTAAGACACTAAATACCAACCTAAGACCACGTATTAGCGATAGCGGCACGAGCCGCCAAAGAGGTAATCGGCCTATGCCGACCACCCTGGTATACTTAATGAAATCAAAGCACTCCTAAAATTCAGTAAGCCCATAATAATCAGACTAAGGGCCTGGGCCAAGGCCCAGGCCCACCTATAGCCCAAGCCAAGGCCCGACCCATGGAATGGTCAGACATAATTAATAATCTATAAATATACATGGACCCCACGAATTAAAGGTACGCATTCATTACTCCATTAATCACCTGATTTGACTTTTTGAGAGCTTTGGCTGACTTAAGCTTTAGAGTCCCTCTTGTAGGTAACCCTTCCCGGGTCCAAGCCGATATATGCCAAGGGGGAAGAAGCCAACCGAGGAGATAGCGGATATGGGTAAGGTGATACTTGTGCCTAACTGATTTTATTTGTTCTCTGCAGGAACAAAAAACAATATATGTAAACAGGATGTACAATATAGTTGTACTGATATATGTAAACATGACATATTATAGTTGAAATGAATTAATTTGATTACCTTGTTATCTATTGGCCTAACCAATGAGAGTGAATATTCATCTTTCCAAGTGTTCCATTGATTTAAAAATTCTTTATTCTACGAAGAAAATGTCAACTATTGCAAGATTGGGAACTAAACTTTTAAAACTACACTTATTGGATATCACCTCTTGTGTTATAAAATTGTGGAAATGACTTACATGTATTTCTTCATTGAGGTGTAAGTTGTCCTTAGTTATTATCGTACCTGCAATGTATTAAATAAATATGATGACTTTTACTATCATAGTTATAAATAGAAGTATAATTAAGTAGAATATGAAGATATAGTCATTTTAATTACACAAATGAAGTAAAAGACGAACAATACCTAGTTTTGAGATAACAAAATCTATTACATCTATTACATATTAAGAAAAGAAGATACTACCAAAATTACTACATTACCTATTTTCTTTTATTGACATGTGTCATAAAAATTAGTTTTTTCGTCATTTTAAAACTCTGGTACAAAAGGACTCGGGTTCAAATCCTACAAAAGTCAATTTGTTTTTATTTTTTCATTTAATTTCAACTATAATATTAATTATAAATAATAATATTATTTGTATTATTTTTATAAGTATTAGTATTTCTAATTATTAATAATAATATTATTATAAATATTATTTATAGTGATAATAGTAAAATTATAACAAATATTAGTATTAATATAATAATAATAATAATAATTGTTATTATTATTATATGTTACTATTAGTATTATTAACATTGTTAGTAGTAAAGTTATTACTCTTATTTGTGATATATATATATATATATATATATATATATATGTATATATATTATTATACTATTATATATTTTTGTTAGTAATTACGTCTCAATCTTGATTAGATTATGATAAATTATTTTTTTTGTCTTAAACTTAAAAAAATAGGTATATTGATAAATATATGATTAGTTTAAAATTTCATTCCATCATTTCTATTATTATATTACTATTATTAAGAACTATAATTATTATAATAGTTATTATTATTGTTATTGTTTTTATTATTATTGTTAGATACACACTTTACTTTTAATTACTATGTAGGAATCATGTTTCAATTACTTGTCATTTTTATTTGTTTTGTTGTTCATTTATCTTTCCATTTGAACAATTATTTCAATTTAAAAAAAAAATATTTACTTAAATTAGTAAAATAATAAAACTAAAAAATAATTTTTTTATTATAAATAATTATTTAAATTTAAAATATTAGAGGATAAAATTGATAAAATAAAAAGGACACCATAGATGTTTATCTCTTTATATATGTAGTTGTATTAATATTAATATTATTATTATTATTAGTATTAGTAGTATTAGTATTATTTTTTTATCACCACGCGATATTATTATAGTGCTATTATTATTATTATTATTATTATTATTAATATAGTTAGACACATATTTTACTTTTATTTACTACGGGATCATATTTCAATTACTTTTTTGTATTTGTTTTGTTATTCATTTTATCTCTATATCTTGATATTTATTGAATTGAAAAAAAAATAGTTACTAAAATTAGAAGAATGATAAAACTGACAAATAATTTTTTATTATGAATAATTATTTAAATTTAATAAATAATAATTAAGAGAATAAAATTGTAAAAATAAAAAAGGACATAAAAATGTGTATCTCTTTATATATTTGGTTAATGTATTATTAATATTATTATTATTATTATTACTATTATTATTACTACGCGATATTATTATAATGGTATTATTATTATTATTATTGTCACTACGGGATATTATTATAATGTAGTATTATTATTATAGTTAGACACACATCTTAATTTTATTTACTACGAGATCATATTTCAATTAGTTATCCTTCTTAATTGTTTTGTTGCTGATGTATATATTTTTATATATAATTATAGATTATTAGTATGTCAACATTAGCCTTTGGTATTTGCATTAACATTAATATTTATAACATAAACATTATTATTATTATCATTTGTTTGTTATTATTAGTATCATTATTATTATTATTTTTATTTTTATTATTATTACTATTCAGAGTGATGTTATTAGTATAAGTGTTTTTTTAATTATAAAAAACGTTATTATACTAAATACTTTTGCTAAATAGATTTTTAATCTTTTAAAAATTTTATAATTTATAATTTGTATTAATAATATTATTAGTATTTTTAATGTTTAAATAAATATAATAACAATTATATTATTATTCTAAATACATTTGAAATAAATGAAAAAACGTGCGTACATGCACGGGTCATATACTATTATAATTATTTTGTAAAATCAATTAACTTGTGATATTAATTTTATTTATTATATTTAAAACTGAATTTACAACTTAATTTCATTAATAATAACATTTACAACAATATAACCTAATTTTCATGATATTTATTATTTTATTTTTATATTATTGTTATTATTATCATTTATAATTCTAATTATTGATATTATTATTATTATTATTATCAGCTCTAATTATAATTATTATTATTAACTTTAATTGTTGTTATCAACTATAATTATAATTATTATGATGAGTATTACTACCTAGGGATGTCAAAAATATCCGTACCCGTGGGTATCCGCGGATAAAACCCGCAATGGGTAAGAAATGGATATTAAAAATGGATACCCACTATCCGTGGGTACGGGTATTTTTGATACCCGCATGTTAACGGGGCGGGTACGAGTATCATAGTATCCGTATCCGTGGATACCCGTACCCGCTAAACTTTAATTCACAAAAATACAC
>Ga0214542_1009040_pt1 | contig 15890 bp, 7 predicted proteins | sample CNSS1metaG_FD_160096 | JGI IMG/M metagenome (GOLD analysis project Ga0214542, IMG submission 160096) | Root nodule microbial communities from cowpea collected in UCLA plant growth center, Los Angeles, California, USA - CNSS1 | ecosystem: Host-associated > Plants > Roots > Nodule | place: USA... | reverse complement strand
TTAATTTTTATAAATATACTTTTATTTTGTTCATTAACTTAATAACATTACAATATCATCAATTATAAATATAATTCGAAAAATGCGTACACGCAGGCGCGATAGCGCCTGTGTTTACACTAGTGATATATAAAGATGATTCTCTTTTTTATCCATATTTTATAATTTTAATTTTATCCTTTAAAATATAATTTTTTTTATAGTAACCGTTATTTTTACATATTTTTTATAAATTTTTCTATCTTCTCTTCTTCTTCTTTTTTTCCCCTTCTAATTGAAAACTATTTTTTCATTTTTTTCTCCATTCATTTTATTTTACTTTTAATAAATATAAATCTATTTATATATTAATTTAGTAACATTATAATATTATCAATTATTAATATAAGTTAGTATATATATAATGATTTTCCAAATCGATTGTAAATGCATAAAGAATTATATACCTTTCAAGTTCAAAGAAATACGTTCTATGATATGTAGATATATTTATATTATAACATCCCATTTAATTATTAATCGAAATTAAAAAAAAGTCACACGCGGATAAATCAATAGCGGATAAATTAAAAGAAACGTCACACGTGAAGTCCAGTCTAAAAGACTATGCAGCGGAGTCGCCATTTTCTTGCTGACCGTGGGAACCTCGCGCCCATCTGCTCCCATCAATCAAATTGATGATCATCGCAAGAAAGAAGAACCACATACAAGACAACCATACAACAAACAGGGTAAGCTAGAGCCAACAATATTTTCATCATACAGTCAAATATACTTTCACCATCCAATATCCATACAACAACCAAGCATGTTATGACTTTTCAATCAATACACTACGACTCGACTCGACTCATCCGGATACGTATAACTTGGTCGGATTCAGCGGATGCCCGCACTTGTGGTGGATACCTCTGCTCACCCCCGAGCTGCTCACCCCCGAGCTATGTGTTACAAGTGTTACAATGATCAATTTTCTCTCACTACAAGATTAGCCCTTAATGAATTTCAGGCCTCTTGCTACTCTCACCACATGAGTCAGTCCGCTCTAGGTGAGACTAAATGACTCCTTAGAGTGTCAGGATGCAACCTTACCTTGAATCATCCTTACATAGTTATACAGATGGGGCACCACCATGGACACCCACTAACAGGGGTCATGGAATTACATCCTGACCACTGAAGCACGACCCTGGAATCTCACCTAGAGGTTCCAAGGAATTATGCACTGACCACTACTAAACACAAACAAGCAACCAATTAATAATCACTGTGCATACATACAAATATTTCAACTCTCGCAACCAACCTTCCCTTTTTCATAATTCCAGATCACGCCAATATGAACACCTCATGCTCCACCCATAAATTAGAATCCAAATACATCTCATAATCATGCCACTTTCGCAACCAACCATTTCATGCTCATTTCATGCCAAGGGTCTATTCAAGAATGTCATTCATAGTTCATACACACTGTCACACATTCATATTACACCCCACATGCTATTATACCATAGCCCCATCCATTACATGCAGAACATAACAAAACAAGGAAGTAAACATCCAACCAGCACGTATCCTCACCCAAGCTCGTCGCTCAGGCGAGAAGGAATCTCGCTCAGGCGAGCTCCCCTTCGCCTAGGCGAAAGCTCGATAATCATGACAGGAACACACGCATCAGCTCGCTTAGGCGAGCTCATCTCGCTTGAGCGAGGCAATCTCTCGCTCAAAACCCAGACCATCCGCCTGGGCGACGGTTCGCGCAAAAGAGAGTGGGCGAGTCTCTGCCAGCCTCGCTTAGGCGAGTCTGACTCGCCTGGGCGAGATTATCAGCTCCCACCCCTGATCTCACCTGTAGCAAGCACGTTTTTGCATCCAAACACCCACATAAGGTACCCCACACGTTCACAACAACGTACAATCCATACAACAGTAAACATACTCAAACACAGGCCAAGCATGACATAAAAACTCGAAACCCTAGCTCCCCTTACCTGGAAAAAGGCTAACAGCTGGGTCCTTGGGTACGAACAGAGATTACAGCAGCTCCTAGAGTAGTTTAGCGAGCTGGAAACAAATGAACATTATGAAACGAAGCTACCTAGCACGATCTCAGTTGGAATCCGAAACAACAGTGCTAAACAAAAGAGGTATGGGGTGGGGACAACTTACGCGGGACGGATCTAGCTCGAACAAGCGCGGCGGAGACCAAGGACGAAACCCTAGCAGAAATGATTGCGACTGCTCAAAGGGGTAGGAGATCTGTTTCAGCAAAGTGAGGGAAAAGGACAGACTTAAGGTCTGTTTTCTCCTTTGGACCAGCCTTAAGGCCCAAAGGTTTGGGACAACTTTTAAGATAAAAAGGGCAGATAAAAAAAGTGGGCCTTACATATATCGTTGTAAATTTACATTCGTATATCTATATATCTATATTTATCATGAATGTTAAATAAATATGTACAAAATTATTTATCAAATCAACGTACTATTCTCACAAAAAAATATGTGAAAATTTGCACACATCATTTAAGCAATTAAGCTAGTTATTTTAATGATAGAAAAATCATTCTATAAATGTTTTATATTATTCTTGAACTTTTCGTACTCATTATTATATTCATAATTTTTTCCGAATAAAATCTTGGACTTAAATTTTGTGTATAGATAAAATTCTCACAATAAAATTTTTCACGATGTTATGAATGTTCCTAAATAAGACTATCTTTTATAAATGAAGAAGTGCATGTGATATGGAAAAAGAAATTACAAGGTTAATAAAAAATGGCTTTGTATTATGTATAAAGTGAAGTTTATTAATTTCTACACTATAATTTTATATATAATTGAACATAATAGTGTGACCGTGCAACTAAACGAGGTAGAGCCCAAAGAAAAATGAATGAGTTACTTTTTACTGCAAAATGACAAATAGTTATAATTTGGAAAGTTTAGTAGAAACGAAACGGGAGCTGAAGAAACGCGTGTCCCTCTAAATCCTTTCCCTCTAAATCCTTTGTTATAGTGCTTGAGGTTTCAAATCTAAGACGTTCCCAGAAACCCCAAAGAAACGCGCGGTTTCGTTTCGTCACCACGTTTTCCTTTCTCTATTTCCCTGCTAAAAGGTAAATTATTCCCCTCTTTTTAACTATGTCGTTTTGATTCCAATGTTAATCTTCACAGTAATCGTGCATGATGCATGGATTATAGTAATTTCTGACATAACCTTAGAATTTCAGTGCCAGTGTTCGTATTAACGTTGTCACTTGTGCTATGTGGTCTGCTCTGTTTCCCAACATTTTTTCAAAATAATGGGGTTGGGATTTATGTGGATAAATGATTATCGTGCCCATTGTTCACTACTTTGATATTTTTTTCTTCTGACGTTGATATTTCTACTAGAATTCCAAGTAACTCGTTGAATGGTACTGCAAGGGATGGAGGGAATAATAATAACAAAGGACTACATATTAGAGCTTGTTACTGGGAATGAATGAATGGATTTGTCCTTGACTTGAGATTGTGATAGTTGAAAAGAATAACAAAGTTCATATTCATTGTCATCAAGGTTACAGTTATAATGCTGCTTCAAGCAGCTATTTTTAGGTCTTTCTCATAAATTTTGCTGCTTCCCATTGAAACTCCAAGAGTTGGCCACTTTAGTTCTTATCATGATACCTGAATGTTGTCTTCAAGGAAGTTGGCTTGGTACAGGAAAATTACAATGTTTTTTGAGTGAGTGGAAGAATGTGTTCATGTTACTTTTTTTATATAATTTTATCTTTGCATTACGCAATTTATGTGTGTATGTTGAAATTAGGTCTGAGACTTCAGAATTGATACTATGTTGTCCCCCATGTAAATGAAAATAAGGTTACATATTCAAATTACATTGGCTAGTGATATAATTAAGAATTTGGTCTGAGTTTAACTTCTAGTGCAAAAGCGTCAAGTAACTTGTTCTGTTGGTTTCATGGCATACTTAGAATTTTAACATGATGTTTTAATTGCTTGGAAATTTCATCTTGTTGAATGTTTACCCATTCATGGCATGCAGTTCCTTGGGTTGGAAGGATGTCATCAGAATCAGATAAATGGGGGTGGAAGCATGTTAGTGTGTTTGGTGGGTTTGATAAGGGAAGCGGTACAAAAAGATGGAAATGTAATCATTGCAATGTAAGATACAACGGATCTTATTCTCGTGTCAGAGCCCATCTTCTTGGTTTTTCTGGTGTTGGAGTCAAAAGCTGTCCAGCTATAGATAGGTCTTTAAAAGAATCATTTCAAATCTTAGAAGAAGAGAGGATGGCTCGGAAAAAGAAACCAGATACTGGCACTGTAAAGAATGGCAAGCGTGTTTGGACTTCTCGATCTAGTCTCACTCGTATCTCCAAAGAAGATGTAGACGAAATGCTAGCAAGATTCTTCTTTGCTGATGGATTGAATGCTAACATCATTAACTCACCTTACTTTCAGGAGATGATAAAAGCAGTTGCAGCTTTTGGCCCAGGCTATGAACCCCTGTCAATACATGATTTGTGTGGCTCCTTTTTGAGCAAAGAGAAAGAAAGGATTGATAAATACATGACTCTTGTGAAAGAATCATGGCCACATACTGGATGCACATTACTTTGTATAGGGCGCTTACATGGTATTCTGGGTACTTTTCAGGTTAATATATTTGTGTCAAGTCCTAGAGGACTATCATTCTTGAAAGCTGCAATTGTGGACAATATTGATGGACCAAGCAATTCTCTTCTTAGTATCCTTGGAAACACAGTCATGGAAGTTGGGCCTACTAACGTGGTTCAGATAGTTTCACGTCTAGGCCATGCCAGTGCATATTCAGAATCCTATACATTGCCAGAGTTTCCTCATATATTCTTGTCTCCTTGCTCTTCTCATTCTATTCACATTTTAATGGAAGATATAGCCAAGTTGGATTGGATAAGACCTGTTGTTTTGTGTGCTAAAGAAATTGAGAAATGTATAACCACATTTCAGAATTTCTTTCCCCGTGTCTTCACTCAAAATGTGAAAGGGACTTCCGACTCATTCTTTGCCAGAATTGCTCCTTCCTGTTACATAGTCCAAAAGATACATGAACTGAAGCTAGCATTTCAGGAAGTTGTTGTGAGGGAAGAGTGGAAGCGGTGGAAGCTGAGTATTGCTCAGGATGTTGGAAGTGTTGAGGCAGCCATATTAGGGGAAGATTTCTGGAGCAGGGCTCTTGTGTTGTTGAAAATATGTGAACCTTTCATCAAATTGCTTGTTGTGCTTAATATTGATACGGACAGATGTGTGATGGGGGATGTCCATGATTGGCGTGTTCAAGCTATTGACATGGTGAAGAGTACAGGAATAGATGTTTGCCTATTGAATCAACTAGAAAGGTTGATAGAAAACAGGTGGGAAGTGCTGTTTTCTCCTCTTCATTCTGCAGGTTATATACTGAATCCCAAATACTTTGGCAGAGGCCAATCTAAGGATAAAATCATAATGAAGGGTTGGAAAACCACTTTAGAGAGATATGAGTGTGAAAGTGCAGTAAGAAGAGTTCTGAGGGAGCAGCTTAGTTCTTACTGGAGGCTTGAAGGATCCTTGGGAGAGGAAGATGCTGTGGATTGTAGAGATAAAATGGACCCAGTTGCATGGTGGGAGAATTTTGGTTTTGAGATACCCCACTTGCAAACCTTAGCCATAAAAGTTCTGAGTCAAGTTTCAAGTGTTGCAATGTGTGAAGAGATATGGCAACATAATGGTAATCCATGCGAAGACACAAGTTCTGGATTGGGGTTAGGAAAATGGGAAGACCTTGTTTATGTCCAAAAGAATCTTAGAATTCAAGGTCATAAAAGGGATTTTCAGGCTCATCAGCAGCTTAGGGACATGGTGCTGAGCTCCCCTGCAGAATTGAAGACAAAAACTGTTCTTTGTAGTTCTGACAGATAATGGTAAATTATATTGGAATAAGACTTGTTTAGTGTTTTATAGGGTTTTTTTGTATGCACAAAAATTCATTGTAAATTTTATTTGTTTTGATTCAGAAAATGTATATATGCGCGCAAAGCTGATTCTAAATGTGAATCCTCTATCTCATTTCTTCTATGCAAATTGAGAGTCGGATTTTAAAAAGTGAAGGGGCATTCCGAGAATTGAACTCGGGACCTCTCGCACCCTAAGCGAGAATCATACCACTAGACCAAATGCCCTGTGTTGAAGGAAGAAGATTAATTTATTTATTTATTCTATGTATATCAGACACTAATTTCTCCTTGTTAGGCTTCCTCCAATGAAAGACTACAGAGAAGGTTTCTGGATTATTCTCATTCAAAAAGATTCCTCATACATATATTGGTGAACATCTACCAGAGATTTTAACCACTTAGAAAACACTACCCTGTCACTAGCCTTATCTAGATATTTAACCTTTTCTTCATTCTTCCTTTTACAGTACAATCATAGTCTTTAAGGTTATTCACTGCCCTCTCACATTTACCAAACACACCTCATAATATTTACTATCCTACACCTCTTATTGATAAAGTATTGAAAATTTACAGACTAAAAATATAAAAACACAATATATAATAACAATAAAAGTTTTATAAATAATATAAAAATATGAAATGAAATTATTAATCTTACTTTTTACTATTTCATATTTAATTTAAATAATCTAAATTTTAATTTCACTCTAATTTTCATTTTTTCTTTTATTTTCACTCTCACAATTTCCCTCTCTTATTTTTAAACAAAGGTTAACATCCCAGTTTCTCAAACCCTAGGCAGCAGCAAAGAGAAGAAGTAAAACCACATCTGAGCTTTGTGGTTGCGGCAATGGCGGAGCACTTGGCATCGATATTCGCGACGGGGAAGGTCATGGTGAATTGCCCGTTCTACTTCAAGATCGGCGCGTGCAGGCACGGTGATCGCTGCTCTTTCCTCCACACGAAGCCGAGCATAAGCCCTACCATTCTGCTCTCCAACATGTACCAGCGCCCCGACATGATAGCCCTCGGCGTCGACGCCCACGACAACCCCATCGACCCTCGCAAAATCCAGGACCACTTCGAGGAGTTCTATGAGGATATCTTTGCGGAGCTCTCCAAGTACGGCGAAATCGAAAGCCTCAATGTATGCGACAACCTCGCCGACCACATGGTATGTTCCCTCCCCCTAACCCTAATCCCAACCCCTTGCTTTCTCCATTTTCATTACAATTGAACGCTGTGTCGTTTTCAGGCGGGGAATGTATACGTTCAGTTCAGAGAGGAGGAGCATGCTGCCAATGCGGTCAGGAACCTCACTGGACGGTTTTATGCCGGTTAGTTATCTCCTTTTGTTTTGGTTCTCTGCAACTTCTCATTCATTCTGGTTTTCTTAGGTTCATCAATGCACGCCATTCTGCTACGTAATATAAATATTGAGCTAGTTTGATTGTTTGTATGGGTGCAGGTAGGCCAGTTATCGTGGATTTCTCGCCGGTGACGAATTTTCGAGGAGTTACTTGCAGGCAGTATGAGGAGAATACTTGCAACCGCCGTGGCTGCAACTTCATGCATTTGAAGAGGATTAGCCGGTAAAACTTTGGCTTTGATGTTTAGGTTGTTTTTTTCCTTGAAGGGGGGTGGTGTTTGTTGGTTACATGTGTTTTGGGGAGCCTTCACAAATTCTGAAACCAAATTAGTAGAAAAACTCAGTATAAAATTTGGTTTCAAGCCAAAACTAGTTAATAGTTATAGGCTCGATCAATTCTTGAACACCGAATTAAACATGCGAACATTTGCCTATGATCGTGGTAGCGAATATTTCAATGCGTTTCTGGATCATCTAGTATGAATTCAAACATGCTATAAAATTTAAAGCTTAACATGCTATAAAATTCAAACATGTTATGTACAGTGATTTGAGACACCAATTATTTGGGAAGCACCATAGAAGGCACAGCAGAAGCAGAAGCAAGAGTCCTTATGGGCATCGCAGCCATGATGAGCGATCCCATCGTAGTCATAACAGAAAGTACGATGACAGGGACCACCATCATGAGACTCGTGGTAGGAGACAAAGGAGTTCAAGTCCTAGACGGAGGAAGCACCGCAGTCCAGTCAGAGATGGCAGTGAGGAGAGGCGGGCAAGAATTGAGCAGTGGAACAGGGAGAAGGAAGAACAAGATCCTGGAAACAAGACTAAAGCTGAGGACATTGACAATGGTAACAAGGAGTGCTCTCTAAATGCTAGCAAGTCTCATGGGCATCGGCATCGGCATCAAGAGCAGGAACAGCAAACTCCAAATGAGGCTTATTGATCTGTTTATGTTATTATGGTTTGTGTTCTCTCCCTTTTGTTTGCCTATTCATTTGGATCTAGGCAGCATATTTTATTCTAGAATAGACCACCCACCGGATAAATACTGCTCACCAACCATTTTCCACTGTGCAGGTGGTGCAGGTGCACTTCTCTAACATGTGGTATGTGTTTCCTTCTTTGGATTTTTCCATTTTTTTATAGACATGATATTTGATTGTGTGTGGATGTTTGTGCTACTTGTGTTGGTTATTCATAACATTTTACTCTCTTGAACTATGTTTTCAACCATCTTTCTGCATTATTTGGTCATTCTTCAGTGATGGAATGTACTGGAAATACTGATGAGCTGAGCCCTGTTCTTGTTTCTATTGTATGTACGAAGGTCAGCTAAAAACTTGTGAATATGTTCTTTTTCTTGCTTTGTGTTGTTCCTACAAGTGTCTAATAATCCTCTAGCCAAGAATGTTTTGCCGGATCTATCTTCCAAAAAAGTTATATTTTGTTGCCATTCATGCCTTTTGATTTCTTCAAAGGTGTTTGTAATTTTTTCACACTTCCCTGTTTCGTAGATTTCAAAATAGCCTTACACCATTTTTGCTGATTAGAGTTTTTGTAACTTTTTTCATGGTCTTCTGTCATTGGCAAACGGATGTCCCTTTTCTCTACTTGCTAATTGTTAACATTCATAGGGTTTATGATTAATGAGCCCTACCAGTTTCAACTCTTTCACAGTTTATGTTTTTAGTTTCCATCAGCTCTTTCATTTTCTCTCTTGAAAATTTGAAATAGAATGATGTTTCACTGTTATGAGTTTTGCAGGTTTAGGTATTATGAAATGAGCCCTTTACTTAGTTGAAGTTCACCTTATTCATGGTACTAAGCTATTGGAGTACGTTTTAATATATCTTTAAAACATTGTATTTATTGATAAATTTGTTAATCTTTATAATAAATATTTTAAAATTAAAATAGTACAATTTACAAGGAAAAAAAAACTTGACATTTTCAATCTATTATCTGAAATCTGAAATAGGTAAAAATGGTTATAAAAAACCCATATGGTGAAGATATTAAGTCTTTCCCTTAACACCCCTTGAGCAAACCACCAACTTGTGAGGTTGTACTTTAAAATTAATTTAATTTAACTAGTTTTCGATATTTCACAGAACTGCCTCAAAAGAAGCGAGCCTTTACCATCCAGACGCAACAAATCTCCTATATCACAAATCCTCGCTGACGATACTGTAAGCTAACCCTGACTCCCATTCCCTTCTCCTTCTTTTTTTCGATTCTCATTAGTCCATGCCTTGAATTAAACATGGTCTTTTTCAGATGAGAATGTGAGTTCAGATCAGAGAGAGGAACGGAAACCTCACTCAGGTTTTACTTTGGTTAGTTGTGTTTTTGCTCTGTTTTGCTTGGTTCACTGCAACTTGTCATTCGTATTGAAACTTTGATAATGGCAAGCTAGTTTAGACGGAATAAGAAAAATCATTTTTTAAGGGATCTCAATAGTTAGAAGTATTGGTTTTTAATTTATTGTTCAACCATTCAAAAAAGAGTTTGATAATTGATGAAAACTTTCCAGATTGTGCGCACTTTCAGCAAAATATATATATATTCGAATGTGGTGTGAGAATTGGGGCGTATTATTCCCAATGACGAAAAGTTTAGTAATCTGAAGGGGGGCGTGGCGCTCAGCGATCAAAAATCAATATTGGGGCTCCCTATTGCAACTTACTATCCTTGTTGCTTCTAAGGTCGAGAAACCCATTTGATTCCATGCCCTCTCCCTTGTCGATACTTGGCATCCCGAGGGATTTCCAATTTTCTCCCAATTCCCCCATTGTACCGTTATGTCTTCTGATTCTGTGCATTCTACCCTTTTCTGAAATGTTTGAGTTGGTTATCTAGAACGCATTATGGTTGGCACCACAACTCATAAGCGCAGTACATTTTGCCAACAAATTAATTTTGAAGTTTTTTTGGTGTGCGTGATGTTATTCTGGTGTGTAAGGTTATCAATTCATTTTAGTCCCCGATACAGTCTTTAAAATTGTAAAATAAAAATTGATGTGATTGAAATGCTTATTCTAAGTAAAATGTTGTTTGTAGCCCAGTGAACAAGGCAGGGTTATTAAGCAAGATGTCCTGTGGGTAAAATGGAATGATACGATTTACAAATGGTGGTGTTATTGTGGATTTAAGTATGCACTGTACTAGTTACTGATTTTTGTTATTTTGTATTTTCGAATTTATTTTATTTTAAATATGCACGTAATTTTTGAAGGAATTTGTATATGTAAAACAATCAGAGATAGTGGATCACCCCCCCCGGCATTCAAGGGTGCATGGTTTGTAAATAATACTTTGTTTCACTTATATTGCGGGGTAATTACATCAGAATAATATATGTTGAATCCTGAATTGTTCTTGTAAAAATGTGGTATTCCTTGATATAATTTGCACAACGTCTGATACCAAAAAAGTGTTATACTTCAAAATGCAGATTGTAATGCTGTAAATTACTTCAAAATGATCCTGCATGTTAGTCAGGATTTGAGTACATATTTATGAGCAATGAAATTAATATTTTGGAGTCCATAACTCAGATGCAAATGAGTAATGGCAACACAATTAGCTTCCATAGCTTATTGTTTGGTCTTCTATTGATTGTTAAAATCCTTGTAATAAACCACCTTTTTGGTAAATGTTGACTATTTTAAAATTGTACTACTCATCAATATTTTTAAAATAAGCAAGATTGTTCAATTTTACAGGGTTATGCAAAATGAAGAACTTTAATTATATGCTTAAATTGAACGAAAGAGAATTTTAAAAAATTAAAATCAAGACAATTTTTTGCTACTTTTAAATCGAGAAATGCTAGATTGAATAAAAATTTACTCTTCTTCTATCAAGTTTACTAAGTACTTTTTTTTCTCTTCATTATTTTCAATACTTAACTTAGTCGCAGTTTCTTTGATGGCTATACTTGACCTTTTCCTCGATCATCTTCTTCCATATAATATCAATTTCTTGGCCTTTTCCTCGATAATTTTCTTTCATTTTTATTTATGTCTCTACCTACAAACCTAATCTATCAGACTTATCAAGAAAGAGGTTGGTTGACAAAAACTCATTACGGCTAAGTTCGAAAAATTTTGGTTGAAGTTGGGCTAGATGTGTTTTGTTTAGTGGTGCATCAATATTTTGGCTTCCTTTATTTCATTATTACTCATTGTTCATATAACACTTCTTCACCACATCCTACTTAATCAATAAAATATTATATGTGATCATTTTCCTATAATTGTAAAAATCTAAATAGAAAATCAAGAAAATCATGTTAAAGAGTGTTTAAAGAAAATTGTTGAATATCTCACTTCCTACATAAATATGATTAAATTATAATATATAAAATTATAATATATAAGTGAGTGTAAATAAGACAATTTTGTGAGATTGAGTTAGATTTAAATTTTAATTTTTTTAAAACGACATTAGAGTCATTTAGAACTTATATTAGTCAAGTTTGTTGGCCATATTTTGTTTTCATTATTGGGTTTTTCCTAGAATCACGCTTGAGATGTTCGATGCTTGGTGTAAGGAAGTGTGTTGAAGATCTAATATTGACTAGATATATGATTATATAAGTGATACGAATCTCGCCTTAGACTGTCCCATGCCCGAAGGTCGAGATGGTTTGCCTCGTGCCTAATGGTGTAGACGGATCGACTTGGGCTAAAGGTCAAGATGGTTTGCTCCGAGTCAAAAGTCGATATGGTCTACAAATGCTAAAGGTTGAGACGAGCCGCGTAAAGTTGTAAGTCAAGACAAACTAACTTTGATTGAAGATCGAGATTGGTTAGTCTTAGTGGAAGGTTGAGACAAACTTGGTTAGGTCGAAAGTCGAGATTTGTTAATCTAATCTTAAGACCATGATAGATTGATCCAGGTTGAAAGTTGAAACATGTTTGTTCGAGAAAAAATCCGAAATAAGTTGATTTGGAATAAATATTTAAATAAATATTTTTTCATGTTAAAAGAAAAAGGTCAACGAATTGACCCCAGATCATAAAGCTTTTATAAATATTTTGGACGTATGTAATATTTCTATTAGGAATTTTTTGATTCTATAAAGTTTTTTTATACCGGTCCATGCGGGTCACAACTACTTTCTGAGACTAAATGGACACGTGTAGCTCCAACTACTTTCTAGTAGGCAAACCTTCCATGTAGCTTTTGCATTAATATACCTCCCTCCCACATCTACGTGAGGGAAAGCACACGCTTGAAGGAAAAAAAAAAAGAAGACAAACTCTTATCCAATTTGTATACCAAAATGTCTTTTTTATTATTGGAAATGAATCTTGATGTAATTTTTACACACCATATTTTCGATATCATTATTGATAAAATTACACTTATAGAATCACATTCTTATGAACGAATATAATAACATCAAAAATAATGCAAATAAGATTAATAAAAATAGTAATAATAAAAAAAATTGTCTTCTTTCATATATAAAAGATAGAACTGGTTAAATTGTGTCATAGAAAAGTGTGTACAATTGTATCTAAAATATATGAAAACAAACACTTCTGGAAAAGACCCTTATACCCATATTTAAATTTTTGACACCTGTCCAATTTTTTGGTTTTTTTGTCATTCTCCTCTTTTAATCATTTTAACTATTCCTGCTCTCCGTAAATTGAGATTCATCTTTTAGGCTTCTTGACTCAATTTGAAATTTTTTGTCTTTTCTTTCCTTTACATACTCTGCTCCACTGATAGGACAACAATGAAAGGATTGATAGACGTTCCCAAATCGGTTTCCCGCTCCTTTGGCATTTGCACAACCCACTCAAATTCCCAATCTCCTTTTTAACACAAAAAAACCAATTATCAATCTTCGTGCATAAAACCCCTCACCTTCCATCTCTTTTTCTCCCCAAAACCAATCTTTCTCATTCTCTTCTCCAATCACTCCTTCATCTTCTCCACTTTACAACCAACACCGGAGAAAATCTCCTCTTGATTCACTCAAACGCCGACGAGAGTCCAACGAGCCTCCACGGTCAGCGGAGGTGACGACTTCACCGCGCAACCACCATGTTCACTCATCTTCTACCATAATCGACTCCATCCCTAAAATTGCCCATATCAGACCTTTGTCGTACTGAGACTCCTTTAGTTTCACCTCCATTATCCTTTAGTTTCATTTTTTTTCTTTATTTTTTGTGCTTATTTTTGCATTATCTTCTTTCAGAAATCATTTCATCGGCCGCAACACGAGTTTGCTGCGTTTGCAAATTTCAACGAAAAGGAAAACGATGACAATGAGCAGTGGTGGTTCCTTTCGTGAGCGATGATGGTGGAGAGATCGTGGTTCTATGGCAGCAGTGGTTCGAAAGAGAAGAGAAGAAAACCCTTTCTGATTAAAATAAGGTTTGTGTTGGCTATTATGAAAACCCTTTATGAAAAACCCTTTCTATTTTGTATTTGTGTTTTCTTAGTTTTGGACGTTAGTGTTTGGTGCTTGGTGCTTGGTTTCTCCAGACCATGTATGTATTTTAGTGTGATGTTTTTAACATTTGTATGTGTTCTTATTGTTAAAGGTTTGTGTTGGTCAAAGGTTTGTGCTTTATATATATTTCATAAGGGATATGGTATTTAGGTGTTAAAATAGCATGTTAAGGTACATTTTACAATTTATTGTTTGATTTGATGAATGTTTTTTTTTTCTGTGTTAAAGTTCTTATCTTTTTAGTTGCTTCTTGGTTCTTTTTCTTTTTATTTTTCTTCCTGTTTGATGGCTTTCATGTACAACTTTTTAGGAGATAGTTTTTGAATGTTTCTATCATGTGTTTAGATTATTAAATTTTAAAGTTTTTAACTTTTTTTTTGTTGTTTCTTGGTTATTCTTCTTCCTGTTTGATAGCTTTCATGCACTGGAAGTTTTAGGAAGACAATGGATAGAAAACTTTTGTATAAGAGTATGTAGCCTATATTTCAAGCTATGATTCCAAGTTATTGTTCTTTTAATAGGTATACATTTTAATTATCTTTATTGTACTATTAACAAATTTGAAAACTTTTGAATATATACTTTAGTTGTCATTTACAATTGTTATATAATAAAAATAGGCTAGAATTTTATTCATTTTATCTACTTAGGAGTCTCTTTAAGAACATGAAATAGGGAAGAGTTACTAATTAACAAATTTGATTTTGTCGTACCTACAAGATTATTTGGAGGGCAAGAAGTGTATGTCCTTGGTATGTATGTACTGCTTTCAAACTTCATTTTTCTCCAAGCTGATTAAAGTTATACTTATCATAATATGGGGTTTTTCTTTCATGAGAATCCTATATATGTATTTGTGGTATAATTTTTTTTCTCAAAATCATGAATTTTACTAATTCCTTTTGTTAACCTTTACTTACTGTTTTCATAGATTTTAACACCAAAACCTGAAGAAGAAGATTATCTTGATACTTCGTATCTGATGTTTACGTTTTATATCCTATGGGTAAGTTTGGTTTAGTTGAAAATATATGCATTTAATTTGTTACTGTAGTTAATTATAGTATTTTATGCCTTTACAAGTGTCTTCTTAAACTTATGCCTTTATTGCAGCATAAAGGTATAATAATGTATCATAGGAGTAATTATTTCATTCTTTGCGGTTATATACATTGCATCCTTTGCAATTTTGCAGAGAACCAAAGGAACTTCTCTTTTAGTAATAATACTATTTTGATTTTGAAAATCTTATTCAACATAAATTGAAATGTAATAAAAATTAAAAGTTACCAAACTATAAGTTTATATATATATATATATATATATATATATATATATATATATATATATATATATATATAACTATAAGTTGATTATTCATGTATGGACATTACTTTTGTACGAGACCAAAATTTTCAATATTCTTATATTTTAATTTAACAACAATATGTTCATATGCATTTCATTTCAATATAATATATAACTCAATATATATTTTAAACAAAAATAAAATAAAATGTGTGTACCCATCAAGAATTAATTATTATAAATGTAATGTCTACAATGATAACAATATTTGCATTTATTTTTGTTTAAAAATGTTAACATCAATCCTACATTATGTTTTCATTTTTGTTTAAGTTGATTATTCATGTGTGGACATTACTTTTGCACGAGACCAAAGTTTTCAATATTCCTATATTTTATTTTAACAATAATATATACATATGCATTTCATTTCAATATGATATATAACTCAATGTACATTTTAAACCAAAATAAAATAAAATGCGTGTACCCATCAAGAATTAGTTATTATAAATTTAATGTCTACATTGATAACAATACCTGCATCTATTTTTGTTTAAAAATATTAACATCAATCTTACATTATGTTTGCATTTCTGTTTAAGTTGATTATTCATGTGTGGACATTACTTTTGCACGAGACCGAAGTTCTCAATATTCCTATATTTTATTTTAACAACAATATATACATAAGAATTTCATTTCAATATAATATATAACTCAATGTACATTTTAAACAAAA
>Ga0214542_1009039_pt1 | contig 15890 bp, 5 predicted proteins | sample CNSS1metaG_FD_160096 | JGI IMG/M metagenome (GOLD analysis project Ga0214542, IMG submission 160096) | Root nodule microbial communities from cowpea collected in UCLA plant growth center, Los Angeles, California, USA - CNSS1 | ecosystem: Host-associated > Plants > Roots > Nodule | place: USA... | reverse complement strand
ATATATATATATATATATATATATATATATATATATATATATATATATATATAAAGTGTTGACCAACCTTCAAGATAATTAGTGCTATGCATGAATATTTTCATTTTACAAATAAAATGTTTTTTTTTTCACCCTTTGTATAAGAAATATAAATTTTTTGTTAAGTTTTTTCTGTATTATTCTTTTGCTGTATTTTCAAAATATACTTATGACAATTGATTTTAAAGTTTAAAAATGTTAAGATTGAGCTTTTACTACTTCACTAAAAGTTATAATCATTAGTCATGACGTAAGTATTTTTACTTAAGAGTATAACCGCCTAAACGTCACAATTTAATTGTGACTTGACTTACTTTATTTTCGGCACGAAACAATTGATGTCATATGCAACATAAAATATATTAAATTTCTTTTTTAAATATCAATATAATGTATTTTTAATACTTAACAAATTACACACAAAAAAATCCAATAGAGAAAGGTGAACTTATCTATTAGTTGACAATTCATTTTTAGATATATTTTGATCATTGAAAAATTAATTTTTGTAATTGTAAAAAAAAAATAAAAGATAAAATAATAGATATAAAATATATGTAAAAATTTATTGGATGTGAAAATATAATAGTACACTTTTAAAAGTTTGAAACGATACTATTATAGATGGCCATAATTTATTAAGCAGAAAATGAGCTTTACATTTTTGCTATATTTTATCTCTCACATTGGGTAGTGTTTATAAATTTTTGATATGTTAAAATGAGTTATATACTTTATTCTAGTTTTGACATTATTCATCCTTGCTTTTCAGGTTAGTTTTCATTTGCAAAATTGTTAATTCAACTTTCATAATTAAGTAACTTTAAATTCTTCTCTATTTGCAATTCATTCAATCACTTGTAAAAAAGAGTAATTCATTCATTCACCTGTCACATATATAGATCGCGTATTTGTTATAAGGAGATCTCAAATTGCAATTTTTTTAATAATAATTTAAATACATGCATGCACTTACGAGTCAAATATTAATTTAATGTTTTTCTTAAGGAAATAATTTATGTTGTCAATAATTTAATTCAATAAAAATTAATGTTTACTAAACTGTATTTTTAAGATTAATATGGTTTTCTAACTCATTCTATTTTAATTTTTCAACAATATTGTCGATATTCAAATAAAAAAAAAACGTATAAAGTGGTTTGATGTTTTAAATTATGTTCAAATAACCTATTAATACAGAATTATATGATTTTCATATACTTCTCTTAAGACATTGTTTCCAATTTTTATGGTTACAATTGACCCGTATTAAAATTGCCATTTTTAAAACATAAATATGTTAAGTTAGTTATAAGAATAATTTAATTACTTTTGAATAATATGTAAATACTTGTATAGACACATTTACATTTTTAATATGTTAAAATTAACATGTGAACAATAACATAACGGTAAAGATCAAATTAATATTTATTGAATGCTAAATATAAAAAATGTTAAAAAATTAGATGTGTTTATTTATATATATATATATATATATATATATATATATATATTGATTTTATTTTTGTATAGGGAGGGGAGTGAAGCGATTATAGCATGAACATGCTTAATTAGTTTCTTCAGATTAATATTATACTAGTTTCTTTTAAATTATATTATTTAAACTAAAATAATTTTTCAATTGATTTTTATCTTATAATATATTCAAAATAAAAATGTATGAATGAAAAATTAATTAATTGATATGCGTATAATATAAGAAAAACTAAAAAAATATATTTATTTTCAATAAAACCGAAACATTCATATCATAATCCATTAGTATATTGATTAAATATTTTTACTAAATTTTAACCTTTTTTTTAACAACTGAAAACTTGTTCAGTATATTATTAGGTTTTTATATACATTTTTTTTATCAACTTGCAGTCTTTTTTTATAAGATTTCTCAAGCATTTAACTTCTTATAACATGTTTATTTACATTTATATTTGCCTTCATTTTTTCGATTTATTATATTACATTTTTTTTTAGCCACTATGTACATTATTTATTGATTTTAGCATGACTAACAGATATTTATTATTATGACAGTATTATTGATACATATATAATACAAATTAACATAATGGAAGTATAACGCATTTAATTATATATAATACAGTAGTAAATATAAAGTTAAATATGACTACACTTGGTTTTAGTTATAAATATAATTTTATGTATATACATAGTTGGATTCGACTATTATTATTATCAGTAGTTCCTTATTATATATATAAAAAAAAGAAGCTGTCAACCAATATATATATATATATATATATATATATATATATATATATATATATATATATATATATATATATATATATATATCTCCAACCATAACAAAAGTCATAAAAACACACACACACACAATGTTTATTACCTGCATTTATTAATCTTTGAAAATTTTAAATAAATACATTTTATTTTCTTATATTAATAATGATTTTAAGCTTACTTTTAGTATAATCAAATACTATTATTAAATTAACAAAAGAATGTGAAAATGTTATTATGCATTTCTAAAATTGACTTTTATAATTAATGAAAAACATTAAGTTATATGTGTATAGTGAGAAAAATAATTGATGAGAATACATAAAAAATAAATTATGTGCATTTTTCAATGAATTCAAGGAAATAATATAGCACAATTTCGTAAAGTTTATGTAGATCAATTTTTTAAGGAAAAAAAACTACAAGAAAGATTTGCAAGTTCAAATCCGTTTTATAAATTTTCCTTTACCGAAACAACCATACAAAAGTCAAGCTTAAACGGGTTTGAGAAATAAGCTATAATGTAAAAATACAATTAAATAAGGAAATAATTAATATATAAATGGTGTTATCTTAAATCAGTCATAGGAATAATGGTATAAAGTATTTAAGGTATAAAATTAAAAAAAAAATGAGAATCATAAATCTAAATTATGTTACATTTAACATTTTACTTTTCTATACATATATATGTTGATATTGATGTGTAAATTTATACTTAAAAGGTAACGTAATTAACTTATAAATAATTGATAAAATCTAATACACGTTTTTAATTCATTGGAATATATAATCAAATTTATTGTTTAAATTATTAATTTTTATATTCTCTAAACAAGACCAAAAGCTGTAAATACACTTTGAAATGTTAGAAAAAATGTAGACTTTGTCAAGAAAAGAATAAGAAATTAATAAGTTGAAGTAAAAACTGGATAAAAAATAGATTGTGCTGTAAGGGAATGGAAACACTTGTTTTCAACGTACCTAAGACAAGACAAAGAATTATTCAATTTCATAAATGTTTTTTGTTCTCTTTGATTTCGTTTTTAAAATAAGATAACAAGATTCTCTGTTTTTTTGTTACTGTCACTTCTAAAAATCAACTTTTGTACTCAACAAAAGTTTTCTTACATTTTCCAAAACGACGTCATTCTTTCATTTGTACAGTGGCAACAGCGTAATTATTTGCACCGGCAAGGATATATTAATATTATATTCTGCTGTGTCTGATCAACACACTACACTCCACAGCCACCTGAGAACCTGTTGAAATGGCATGGCTTTTAAGGTAATGTTCGTAGATTTTCCTTTTCCAGTGTTTTATGGTTAAAGGGTGTTTGGTTATGTTTGCAAAGTTGAAGTCTTTGTAACTAGTACCGAAGATTTCTTCGAAATATGTTGCTGCTGTGCTTGCATTTGATTCAGTTTCTGGGGAAGTTTTCCTCTTGAGTTTTGCATGAAAGGGGTTTCTCTGTTGTAGCTATGAAGCTGCGTCTTGTGGCAATTAGAAGGTTGTTAATTGTTGGGGTGTTCGTTGTTGTGATAGTTGTCTTCCAATGTTGTTGGACAACGTATAAATCTCTGTTGGATGCTGATGGGAGCTCAGTGGCATTCCCAGTTGAAGTTTCCATTTCTGGAAATTCAGAAAACAAGGGTTTGTATAGATCCACAGAAAACAATGTCACGGTTAATCTCACTTTTTCCTCTCATTCAGAAGAATATGCTGCTGAGAAAGAAGCTGATTTGGACCATGAATTGGAATCTAAAAGGGGCATAAATTCAAGAGAGGAACACCTCCCCAATAAGGGTTCTAAATTGGGAAGTCATGATGATGCAATTGAAGATTTCACTAAAGAAAGATCTAAGTATGCAATTGTGGATAACAAACACGATATTCAACATAATGTGCAATTTGCATCTCATGAGATTCCTTCTGAGGACATTAAAATTCTAGATGCTGGTTTTAGCATGTCTGATGAGTTACTTGTTGGAAAAGAACCTTCCAATGCCAGTAGAATAGAGAGTGTGGATATGGAATCACAACTGTTGAAATCTCCTTTATCCATGTCGAATACCTCATCGAACATGAGAAAGTTGGTGTGGCCAACTTCAATGACACATATGAGCTCATTGCTTCAGAGTTTTAACTCTGCTTCTATGGTATGGATTTCAGCTTTTTGGTTCCAATTTGAGCCACCAGGAATCTTTATGGATCCTAATTTTCTTGTGTTATGTATTGGTGACAGAGGCCAAGGTGGTCTTCTAGACCAGACCGGGAACTCTTTTCTGCAAAACTAGAGATTGAAAATGCCCGTGTCATATCAAATTCTTCAGAACTCTATGCACCTGTTTTCCTAAATGTTTCCAAGTTTTCAAGGTATCCTTGCAATTCTTTTATGTTAAATGTTGAGCATTGTGTTAGAGTCTTTTACTTTTGTTCTTGTATTCTCTTCTCACCCTCTCCCTGTTTTTTTCCCCTCTTAAGCACATTTATGAATTTGTTCTTCAGGAGTTACGAACTGATGGAGCGCAAGCTCAAAGTTTTTGTCTATAGAGAGGGAGCAAAACCTGTATTTCATCAACCTAAGATGAGAGGAATCTATGCCTCAGAGGGTTGGTTTATGAAATTGATGGAAGGGAATAAAAGGTTCATTGTGAAAGATCCCCGAAAAGCTCATTTGTTTTACCTACCATTCAGTTCACAAATACTAAGAGCTACTCTTCCTAACCAGAAGCAGATGGAGCAATACCTTGAGAAATATGTGGACTTAATTGCAGGAAAATATCGATTCTGGAATAGAACTGATGGAGCCGACCATTTTCTTGTTGCTTGTCATGATTGGGTGAGCTTTTAATGCATCCCTTTTATTAGCATTAATGGAACATTTTCACAGGATAGTGCTGGTAAAATTCTCTTTTAAGATTTGGTGGAACAATGGACCCAACAAATAACAAACTTCGCTATGATAGATTTTAATTCATGACTCTGATATTCCGATAAGAAATAGACATTAATAGACCCAACAAATAACAAACTTCACTATGATAGATGATTCTGATATTCCGATAAGTAATGGACATTAATAGATCCAACAAATAACAAACTTCACTATGATAGATTTTAATTCATGACTCTGATATTCTAATAAAAAATAGACATTAAGCCTGATTCAACCTTATTGTGCAACTCCTTTTGATCTGAGCATCTTTTTCATAGAGTGGTTTAGTTATGTCATTGCTCATAGTTGTTGAATACTTGTTCTGCTCAGTCATGGAAGAACTTTCTCATGCTACAAAACCTATAACATCATATATTCCACATGTTTTACACAATAAATTTTGTAATTTGAAAATGTTCCACATAGGGCTTATCTATCTAGTGAAAAGGGACAATGTCGCCATGCTATATTACTTCAAGTTGCTGAATGGATATATGTTGTAGCTTGAGTTTTCTGCAATATTAACATAGTATGATGTACACAATTGCAGGCCTCCCAAATCACAAGGCAACGAATGAAAGGTTGTATTAGGTCTCTCTGTAATTCCAATGCTGCTAAAGGCTTCCAAATAGGGAAGGACACTACCCTACCTGTCACCTACATACACTCTGTGATGAATCCACTGAGAGAATTTGTGGGGAAACCTCCTTCAGAAAGGTCTATTCTGGCCTTTTTTGCAGGAAGCATGCATGGTTATCTCCGTCCAATTCTGCTGAAACACTGGCAGAATAAAGAACCTGACATGAAAATTTTTGGTCCAATGCCACGTGATTTGGAAGGTAAAAAACTGTATATGGAATACATGAATAGCAGCAAGTACTGCATATGTGCTAGAGGCCATGAGGTTCACACCCCAAGAATAATTGAGGCCATTTTTTCTGAGTGTGTGCCTGTCATCATATCAGATAATTATGTGCCTCCTTTCTTTGAGGTATTGAATTGGGAAGCTTTTTCTGTGTTTGTTCTTGAGAGGGATATTCCTAGTCTCAGAAACATACTTCTCTCAATCCCAGAAGAGAAGTACCTTGCACTGCATTTGGGAGTGAAGAAGGTTCAGCAGCACTTCCTGTGGCACAAAGTTCCTGTTAAGTATGATTTGTTTCATATGATTCTTCATGCAATATGGAACAATAGGCTTTCTCAGATCAGACCCAGGTGATGATATCATTGATGTGAATAAGTTACTTGAAAATTTGTAGAATTCAGCTTGAAAAATTACAGAAATGGTGGACTGAACAAATTAATTGCAGAAAGTTATTTCTGATGTTTTCAATGTGTCATAAGGCTTATGAACCCAAGCTGCACTATGCATAAAAAAGTTATTAATATTAATATATCTGTATAATGTTCAAAAGAATTAAGGAATGTCAGAAAAATATATGAATATCAAAATATTTATATCATGCTTCAAATGATAAGATATTCTTAAGAACACAGTAGAGTTAACTATGATGTAGACCTAAAACTTAGATGAACAAAATCTTGTTAACTGCTACTACTTCATGTACGGGCTTTTTTGTTATGCACCCACATTATTACTAACTGCATTTTATGGTATTAGAAAAAAAAAACTTAAACACTCTATTAAATGCAGCACATCGGTGTTGCTTGAAATTATGCGGGTGCAGGAAGAAAAATTATTTGCTTTGACATATAGAAAGCCCAACACAAGCTTTTTTGTGACCTGTGCAAACATTGAAGGCAAAAGTGTCAATTTTATGAAAGGAACTAAATAGATTATAGACCTTGGTTGGTTCAGATACCTAAAATTATTTTTTGTCGTTTCAAATTGATTTTTTAAAAGTAATGAAATGATGTAAAAATATTTTTATATAAAAGGAAAATAGGGTTCGAAATAATGTGTGGGTTGTACTAGAGTCCGTAGAGTGTACATACTAAGGAATCGTAATTGACAAGACTAATTCCATAAGTGCCCTGATTGCATTTATTTCTAATTGTACTACAAATGTTTTTGGGCCCATAGTACAGTCACATATTTTTCTTTTTTTAGTGTACATTAAATCACGTAAGAGAGTAAAAAAAACAAGAATCATAATCTCATTTTCTTTTAAAATATAGAAAAAAGTTGTTTGACACCATTTAACGACCATTTGATAACTTGTATAAAGGTAAAATAGTTTTAACAAAAGTTAACTTCTGTATCTTTAGATAAAAGAGAAAATAAATAGTTATGAGAAATAGTGTCAAATGATAATAAAAAAATGGTGTCAAAAGTGTCCTAAAATATAATCAAATTTTAAAATTATCCAAAATTTGCCACATATAAAAATTTATGAGAATATTTGAACAATGGGACAAAATGCTAATTTAATATGAAAAATACTTTAAAAATACAATTAATTTTCTAATTATATTTTCAATCTTCATTTCTTTTTCCACCTTCCCTTTCTTTTAATAACAACCAATTTATTGCTTTCTTCTTCTTCCTTCCTCTTTCTGGTCCCTTTTTCTATTATTTCTTCTGTTTCTTTGTTCATTTATCACCAACTAAACATCAAACATATAAATAGTCAAAACATTGTCCAAGTTCACCAACAAATTTTGCTCACCAACGTTTATTTAAGACTGGTTTTAGGAACAATTTGAAACATTTTTTCATTCCCTAACATAAGGTTACACCATAGATTTCCATTTATAAGTTTGTGTTGTGCTCAAGCATATACACTCAGAATTAACAATAGAATAAATGCTAAGGTGCGGTATTTAGTTTATAATGTTTTAAATCAAGGAACTTTCGTACATTCATGCAAACAAATAGCTTCAACCACAAACAAAATTAAATTCTATAGTATATTTTTTGATGAAAATTTCATGACAGACTAAAAATATCGTAAATTTATAATACACACGTGAGTATAAACTTTATTTTACAATTTAGTTTTGTAAAATTGAGTTATACTTAAAATTTATATAGTAATACAACATCAACATTGTCTCAAATATATCTTAACAAGGTTTTGTTGTTTGTTAGACTTATGATATTAATATTAGATTATGAATACAAAATAGATTATAAGAAGCGTCAAATCATCGACATAATAAATTATTCCAAATATTAAAAACAGTTCCTAATAACAAATAGTATGCAGAAGCGTACTTAATTAGTAATTAAGAATAATATAGATGATAAGTGATACTTAATCTTCCAAATAGAATCAATGAAAGATTAAAATTGTTTAGGTGCTAAGACAATATGCTCTTTTTCTGGTAGGTTTTTCCATAACGCATCTTACATATGTGTTTTCTTCTCACAAAATCGACTAATGGGATATCAATTTTATATCCTTAACAACAGAGACCAGGGACCTCTCAACAAGTTACTCAATACTTAAGTCCACCAAAAACCATTAATTGAACAATCCAACCCATTACGAACCGTTCATCAGAAACCCAATATGTATTATCTATAAAATTAATGATATTTACTAATAATACAATTTATTAATTAATATTAATCCACAATAATAATAAAATAGAAAATAATAATCTTATATAATAAAATTATATAAAATACAACTATTAATTGTTATCGAACTATTCATTTATATATAATCTTGTACTTGATAGATATACGTCTGAGAAATAAAATAAAATAAAAATTTGATTATTTTATATAATAAAAAAAGTGAAAAATAAAAATAGTTATTATACTAATATTTCCCTTCAACCCTCCAAAAAAAGCATAAATATTTGAGAAGTTGAGGAAGAATGAAGATGCGTATTTAATGCAAAAAAGGGAACAGATCCATTAACATTTACATATGTACAATATTCAATTCGATTCACCAATTCATATGTACGCAGTTATTGAAGTTCAGAATTTGGTTTATAGTGTTTCATCATCCATAAAAAGAGAACATACTCGTCGTTTTTTGCTTCAGAGAATGAAAAGAGAAAAAAATGATGAATAATGTGTAAAGAGTTTGAAAATAGATTATAATTAAATGAGTTGTGAAGAAATACGTCTAAATGAGGAAAAAATGAGTACCTTTTTTCAGATTCCTGTTTATGTATTATGGAATATATTTTATTTTATTTCTGTCTTCATAACTATATGTTATTATAATTCACTATTTTATTCCCTTTTTTCTATGTTTTTTTTTTCTCTCTGTCAAATAAATCATTAATGAGTTTTGGAAGGTTGGTATTTTTCTTCTCTTTTTTTTTCTAAGACTGCATAGATACAATAACTTACCTATACACATATTTAAAGAATTATATAAAATAATTAGACAGTTTTTTTACATAAATATATTTTTACAACTATTTTTTGTATAATTTTTTTAAAATTAGAATACTTTATTCTTTATAAGCTAAAAATAATTTTATCATCGGACAAAAAATAATAATCATTCTACATTTGGATTTATAAATTTTTACTGAGTTTTAATATTATTTATAATACATCTGATTTTAATAGATTAATAAAAAGGAATGATATATTTTAAAATGTCAATTTCAAATTTACATTACAACACAAAAACCAACCTATTAAAGAAACCAAATTCCTCATTCTACATAAAAGTAACTTATAACCTGTCTCATTGATGATAACTTTTTAACCTTTTAACTCAAGATAATTACTCCAAACATTTCATGATTTATAATTATAAGTAAACATCTTGTTCTCACACTATCAAATTTTTATATTTAATTTCTTCAACTTTATACTCTTTTGAGTTAATTATGAAATTATTATTTTTATATATTTAATTATATGATTCACTTTGATTTTTACAATTTTTTTTACTTAATTGAGTAAATATAGTTAATGTGAACTATTAAGTTAAATTGATCTTAACATTGTTCAAAAAGTGTCACACATTAAAATCTAAGTCATTTTCAACCTTGAGACCCATATGGTTTAACATGTAACATTTCATATTTTTGACACATGACATTTTGCAAACAATTTAACAAAAGACACATTTCAAATGTCGTTAAATTTAATAAGTTTTAAATATATTTAATTTGGTCTATTCGATTAAATTGATGTTAACACTATTTAAAAGATATCTGTGTCAAAATCCAAGTCATCTTTTACCTTATGATCCATTTGATCTGACATATGACACCTTTTAGATTTTGACACGTAACATCTTTTAAAAAGTTCGAAATTGGACACCTTCCAAATATCGTCAATGCCAATTTAATAGAAGTGATCAAATTGACTATATTTAAAAAAGTATTGGAACTTAATTGATTAAAAAAATATAACCAGATCAAAATGAATCATAAACTTAAAAATAGAAACCAAATTATTAATTAAATGTACTATTTTTCAACTTCTGGTTGGTTACTGTTAAGGAGTAGACTTTGAACCTAACTCAACCCCACAAAACTCATTAAGGTGAGGTTTGCACCAACATGTATAGTCTAAATTGGTCTTATCTATAGTCGATGTGAGACTTTCTACACACTCCCTCACAGGTATATACATCTTATGCATTGGAGTAACATTATGAGTAATCCAATAGTGGCCCGATGGCGGGTCGAATAGTAAACCCAACAAACAATAAATTTTGTTGAGATAGGCTCTAACTCATGACTTTGATACCATGTTAAGAAATAAATTTTAAACCTAACTCAATCCTTCAAAACCATCTTGTAGGATTAGATTTTCACCGATATATATATTATAAATCGGTGTTATCTCTGATGAATGTAATGTAAGACTTCTAAACATTACTATTAACAAACACGCACATAACTAAATGGATGATTGATATTGTTTTAATGTTTTAAGAATTGATTGTTTAATAAAAGAGGGCATTAATTTGAGTGAAGAAAATTTCTTTTTGTGTAAAAGTTTGAAAGAAGATGTAGAAGAAATGGCATGACTATTAGTAGCATGTGGTTGTAGTAAGGGGAAGCCTTGTTGAGAGTGGCAGTGATGGAGTTGCATGTGAATGGCAATGGCATCTATCAAAAAAAAAAATTAAGAGGAAAATGAAAGCCAATAACCAAATGGCTCCACTCATTTATGAGATTAAATTTTTGGGTCCTTCTTAGTACATTACCTTTCTCTTTCTCCCATTGCATCCTCAACTCAGTTTCAAACCACTAATCATTTTCACAATCCATATCTCAATCAACAAAAAAAAAATCTTCTATTTTACTACTTTTATTGTGGTAAAACAATTTTATTGTAACTTCTTTATTTATATGATTGAAAAAAATATCACATAATCTTGTAAGATTTTGTATGTGTCAGATATATTAAGAGATGTGAAACAACTGGTCCTTACATTGGATTAACTGGTTAAAGGATTATCAAGATATTTTTAATCATTTAAAATTATACTTGATCAAATATTTAAAAATATATATGTTCTTAAAAAAAGCTTGAAATAATTAATTATATTCTAATATAGTTTATTATACAATAAGTATGTGAAAACTAGGTTTGTGCAGATTAATCGATTAAATGGGTATCTTTAAAAACCATTTTTGAATAAAGATAATTGATTATTTTTATTACAATCTATGATTTCATAACCATATTTAAAAAAGTACTAATTTCAGCTTCATAATTTACTCATCATAAAACAAATTTTCTACTCAAAATCATTATAGAGGAATCCAACTTTTACAATTTTATACTACTATGTGAAGAAACTTTACGAATGTTACGAGAACATAATAAACAAAGTGCATATGCCTTTTGGCTTTTAACTTTTTGTTTTGCAAACAAAAGTAACACTGTTTCAACCTTTTTTAATTTATTATTTGAATAATAATAACTTTTTTATCACATAAAAAAAGCTCTATTTAACTTAAAATTTCTTTTTTGTGCCTTTTTTCATCATTTTTAGTCGTCGAACTTTTCAAAGAAATATTCATCTAGTATTTAATAAATTTTGTTTATTGTGATGTAAAAGTAAAACAATCGTACTTATTTTATTAATATTAACAAATTATTATATTTTATATAGAGTTCTCAGGGAAGAAGATAAAAAAATAATAGAAGAAGTATTTCTGAGAATAATTAAAGAGTAGGACCACAGGAATTTATATGATACATACCATTAACCATAATTATGTTCGAAGAAATTAATAGGGATCATATATATCCTATCCGATTCCGCGGGTTTTAATCAATTGTTCATTTATTGAGAAACTTTCAAATAACACAAATGATTTCAGCAATAATATTTATCTATAACTTTCTTGTTATAAAATATGTTATCCTATAATTAGGGATGTTAACGAGTGGATAGAAACTTCATACTCATTTCGCTTTATAAATATTTGTCTCGTATCTGTATCTATATTTATGTGGATATCTGTTGTGCGGGTACCGACATATTTGTTTAATATTCACGGATATTTGTCAGTATTTATAAAAAAATAATTTAATATTTAACGACATATTTAACCATACATTTAAATAAAAATACAATGCATAACATTTATAAATTTTAAACAAAATGCAAATAACTCAATTAAACAGTGTTGAATAACAGTTTACAAATAAATGAAGATTTTTTGAAACTAATAGATAAAAAATAACACATTCAAAAATTAATGTGTTAATGTTTTAATCATGTTTTTTTTTATTTAATTTAAATTAAAGTATAACAGGTATAGATATCCACAGGTACATATACTATAATACCCATACCCGTCCTGTTATATGCAGGTATAAAAAGTATTCGTCCCGTTATTCACGGGTATTCGTTCATTTTCTATCTATTACATGTTTTATTTCCAGATATATGCGGGTACAATTTTTTTTAACATTCCTTAATATAATAGTATATGGAATATAAAATCTATTTATAGTTAAATTTTTTATAGATAAAATAATTGAGTATCATATTTAAAATCAATTACTTTTAAACTATTTTTTACTTCCTTACATAATCAAACAGAAAATATTTATTTATTTTTTTAAAACCGATAAAGCATATCATTATTCCAAATATTTTAAATTTATAATTTAGGTAAATTTTTTCGAAATGTCTCAAAAGGGAAAACGAAATATATTGCTTCATAAACTAAAACTAACTATTAAATAATTCAATATAAAGGAATTTCTACAATTATAGTTTTGCATAAATTAATCTCCACTTACAAAATACTTACGTGTCAATAAATCTATCTAAATTTGTAACGCTTCAATTAGAAAATGACAATAAGATATAAATAACAAAACTTTTTTTTTTAACAGTCACTCACTTAATTATTGATTGAAATTTTTAAAAGTACACCTGTAAAACCAAATTATTTAAGAAAGCTCACTCACTCATAAATCTCAATGAAACTGAACTAATAATAAAATATATATATTAAAATAATATGTTAGAAAAAATATATTGTAATAAGAGCATGCATTAATAGGTTTTCAACTACAAAAGTACTGCAGTAGATATTCCATTGTCAAGGCTTACTCCATTACAGACCCATTAAATTTGGAAACATATATAAACTTCCAATAATATACAATGCAATAATAAGGTTAGGTATATATATATATATATCCATAATATATTTCTTATGAAACAAAGATAACATTGTTATTATTCTTGCAAAAGTTCAAATTTCATAAAGTTTTGGATATGAAAAAAAAAAATTAGAAAGCCACAAAGTAAAGCAACAATCATATTTAGGCAAACCAATTAAATTGTGTTTATTTTGCTATGTCCACCAAGTAAAAATATAATTGAAAGAGAGTATACAATAGTTCACAATTCAAGTAATATCACCAAATTAAATCAATATATTAGAAAGTCAAGTTAGAAATCACGATCCAAGAATTACAAAATGTGATAAATGCATTGATATAAAACTAATCTAAATTATTACCACTTGACCTTAATTAAATTATTACAAGAAATGATATAATGAAAAATAATACTATGTGAGATAGAAAAGAAGGATATGCCCAATATCTTCAAATTTAAAAAATGTAATATTTGATGATAAATTAGACTTTAGATTACAGGTCGAATCCATCAATTCACTTCAATCACTTTTATATTATATTATTTTAAAAATACATATATACAATAATATTATATTTATAAATTAAATTTAAATTATTAATTATAATAAAATAATTTAACTTGTAAAAATAATAATTATTTTAATTTATTTAGTTAAAAATATTAATTAATTAATTAAAAAATTACATATACAGATTTTAAAAATACAAAATAAAAAAAAAGTTAAATATGTTAAGAATCCAAGTGTGAGTCTAAGTCCCACATTGACCAGAATTGAGAAAGTAGAGCACCATATAAGGATCAAGGCCCATAAATTCATTGCCTTAAGGTTTTGGGTTGAGAGTGGTGTCAATGTCTTATGTGGTTGGGCTCAGATCTCATTGGTGTTGTTCTCCCCAATGAAACCCCTTCTGTAAAACCTGACAAATTGATGGGCTGAATTAGTCCGAATTATAACCAACTCCTAATAAATTTGTTTAAACTTTCAATTATTTTATTTTCTATTTTATATCCCAAACTTTTAAATGGAAATCAGTAGATTTTATAGATTTAATTTTCTGAATGCAGTGTGCATGATTTTATCATACTAGCCTTTAGTTGAAAGAAACCTTATATCTTTAAAACATCAGTGAATTCGTATTATATAATTTTATTTTATAAGTAAAGGTTAGTCGTTAATTTTGTTAGTATTAGGAGTTAAATTTACAACTTCTCATTTACTCTTTTTCAAATTATTCAAACCAACCTTATATATTTTAAATATGTTAGTAGAATGAGTTAAGTTCACAACCTTTTTTATTCTTCCTTTAGACTTTTACCATTAAGTTAACTTATATAGCTTCCAATATGTAACTTTATTGTCCATGATCAATTTGGTTTAAGTCTTATCTTGGTAAAAGTTGAGTTTATAAACGATTTGTAAATCACATCATTTATAAATATAAGAGCACTCTCATAGTTAAGAAACAAAACTATATTAAGAAAAAATAGTCATAAGGATGTCAAAGCGAGTCTGGTTTAACGGGTTGGTCCGTCCACCAACCTAACTTAAAAAGGGAGACAATGATTCTCTTGATTTTGTCTTGATTTTCATGATTTTGTTTTGTAGTTTCTTAATCTTGTCTTAATTTGATTTGTGATTATGTTAATTGTTTTGAGTTGTACAAATATTCAGATTTTGGTTTCATTATTATTTTTTTTTTTGGATTTTTAGAGTTTTTTAACCTAATTATTTCCTACTCAAATATGAGTTTTTAGGATTATCTGCAAAATTGACATATTTGTTCCCTAACTTGCTCAATTACATTACGAGTTTGATTTTTTAACTTATTTTTATTGTAAAGTTCAATTTGACCCTTTTTTTAGACTATTAACAAATCAGAATATGTTAAAATAAGGGGTTTTATTACCCTTTAATTAGTACCTTAGATAGTAATTAACTTTGAATCAAAAGAATTCACTTATTCTTCTATTTAACCATGTCGGATGACCATAAAATATTATGTTTTGATAGCACTCGTTACACCTTAAAATGCAATTGGTCCAAATAATATTCACTTGCTTGCAATACAAATATATATATATATATATATATATA